>Ga0228711_1000107_pt1 | contig 69774 bp, 43 predicted proteins | sample MedpolnodulmetaG_2_FD_177996 | JGI IMG/M metagenome (GOLD analysis project Ga0228711, IMG submission 177996) | Root nodule microbial communities from Medicago polymorpha collected in Santa Monica, California, United States - brown nodules | ecosystem: Host-associated > Plants > Roots > Nodule...
TTACATAAGCAATTATCGAAATTTTAAATATTTTTAATTTAACAAAAAAATAAAAGAATCGAACCACAATTACCAAGATTTTTTTTGATAAAATTAATCAAGATGTAATAAACAATATTATAATATATTAATTATAATTACATATATATATATATAGTATAATCAATATTCGTCCTTAAAAAAAATATCAATATTCATATAAGACAAAATTAACATTAGAGGTGTAAATAAACTTACCATATATATAGATATTAGTGTACAGTTTGTTACTAAAAAAGACAAGTTAAATTTGTTTTTTTTATTCAGTTTCATTTTGTTACGTAACAAAAAATAAATAAAAATCTTCCTTAAAAAAATAAAAATAAAAATCTTAGTTATGTGTGTTACTTTAGTAAGATAAGGATATAGCAATTTTGTTACTCATGCACCGCCAAAGATAACTAACATTATAATTAAAATATATCTTTTGAAAAAGTGGATCCAGAGAAAATCGAAGGAGGTTACATAAATTCATAAGCTCCTTGTTAAGCCGGAGGGTAAGCTGAAAATTTAGGCTTATTAAAATATGGCATAAGTAGCTTATGAAACCATGATAAACTATTTTTATTTATTTACCCAAACACCTTTAAAAAGGCTTATGGGAGTAGATAAGCCCACATAAGCTCAAAATAAGCCAATCCAAACGGCCTAAATATCAACTTAGCTAAATTCCTTCCTTGTCGTGAGGATCGTACACGTGTCAAGCAGCAATTGGAAAAGAATCTAACGGTTGGTTTAACTCGCTCTTGTTATCCCGTAAGTTATGTGCGTGTGAGCAAGCACTTGAAGAAGAAAAAAGAAGAAGAAAATGGCGCTACCCTTTCTTCGAATTCCCAGTAGTAGTTGTTGTTCCATTCCATTTATTAATACAAAGCCGCAATATCTTCCTTCTAAAACTCTCCTCCGCAAGTCGACGGTGGCAGCAGCGACGGAGCTTCAAACGCCGGTGAGACTAACTGAAGCAAACGATTACCGGTATCCGAGTGGTGATGCTCCAACTCATAAGGTCACAGTTCACGATAGACAACGAGGAGTTGTTCACGAATTCCTCGTACCCGAGGTTTGAATTAATCATCTACTCAACTGAATTAACCATTTTGCATGTGTAGAAAAAGAATGATTAATGTGAGTACTGTTTTTGAAATGCAGGACCAATATATATTACATACTGCTGAGTCTCAGAATATTACCCTTCCATTCGCCTGCAGGCATGGTACTTACTTTTATCTTCAAATTATGACTACTTTAAACTTATGCAAATCATCATATAACTATTAAATTAGGATGTAAGTAACAAATGTGTCCATGTCATACTGGTGTAGACACTGATACATGTCAGACCTCGGATACGTCTTCCATTTCAAGTGTCGGTGCTGCATGGCTACACAGTACCAAAGAATATAAACCATCAATTTAGTCTCTGCTATAAAGATGTTAGGGATTAAGTTAACGGATTTTCATATACTTTAGGAACTAGTTATTATGGTTTATAGGCTAAATTCGAGAGTGATAGTTTAGGGACTAAATTGATGGTTAATTCCAGTACGAAGTTTGATATTTTTAACCTATACCCTTGGGAGAGGATATTCTTTTCAATTTTCATTGGTTCCATAGATGTTCCAACTTCCAAGATCCTTTATTAGGTTGTTGGAAGAATTTTATGAAACTATCATATTTCGTTTTGTTTTTCCATATGTAATTAGAAATGACCCTTACCTACCAATTATAGATTTCATTTCATCCATTTATAGTTGAAGAATAGGTTAAATTCTGATCAATGTATGCTAGTGTAAAATTCATTTTTCCTCCTATTGGGAACGTAGACAATCACAATTTTCCTGTGTAGATCATGTAATGCATCATTGGTACTTGTTTTCTCTGCCGCTTCTGTTTCCGTCTAGATTGATATATGTTTGGTTTGTGATGCTATTGCCGGTTTCCTGATTTTGTTTGCTTATTATTATTTATGGTAGGTTGTTGTACTAGTTGCGCTGTTCGTATAAAGAATGGGAAGATTAAACAGCCAGAGGCTCTTGGGATCTCTGCCGAATTGAGAGAGCAGGTATGTAAAACCATGTTTATGAACCTTTTTTATTGAACTTGTCATTTTGACTTGTTAAGTAGCAATGCATGATGCTCTGGTGGCATGCTTTGTATTTGCTGCTTTTCCCATCAACCATCTTCAATGATGCTAAAGAAGAGGATCAGATTTTATTTTCAATTTTCATTCTGATCTTGAAAAGTAAAAGAAGACATTTGAAAATGATAACCATTATCCTTTATACATGTTATTATAGAGGAGAGGAGGACGAAGTGGTGGTATGAAACTATCTTCATTTCAGTTTCAACATGCCAATACTAAATGTGTTCACATTATGATGTCTTACCTGTCTATAAGTTTACTTTATTCATTTGGCGGGAAATAGGACATTGAATTGAAAATTGTGTATTTCTGTCGCAGTGCCATTGTGCTGAACTTGTAGTTATTATTTTCCTTTATTATTATAGTTAAATGCAAAGCCAAAAATAACAGTTGCTTGTAACAATAATGAACTAATGTGATTATACCGGCCATTCAAATAATAGGGTGCTGTTTTCTGTATTTTTGTATTACGCTGTTTATCCATTTTTTGAATGTTAACTTCACTGAATCACTTGAATTAAATTTTTTAAAAAAACCAAAAGTATTAACGTGTTCTTTTTGTTTGTTCCAGTTATTAAATTAAGAATGTGAATTGAAAATGATTTACTTGTTCAGTTTAGAAGTTTGTCTACTCAAACTCATTTTTCTGGTATATTCCTGTTATGATTGTATGTATATTTCACATTTTGATTTCTTTGTTGGTGTTTCAATTTAAGGGTCCTAACACAAACAAGTAGATTAGATATATCCCTACAACAGAACAAAGATATTTCTGGTATATTCCTCTTACGATTGTATGTATATTTTGCATTTTGATTTCCTTGTTGGTGTTTCAATTTAAGGGTCCTAACACAAACAAGTAGATTAGATATATCCCTACAACAGAACAATGATATTTCTGGTATATTCCTCTAATGATTGTATGTATATTTTGCATTTTGATTTCCTTGTTGGTGTTTCAATTTAAGGGTCCTAACACAAACAAGTAGATTAGATATATCCCTACAACAGAACAATGATATTTCTGGTATATTCCTTTTATGATTGTATGTATATTTTTGCATTTTTATTTCTTTGTTGGTGTTTCAATTGAAGGGTCCTTACACAAACAAGTAGATTAGATATATCCCTACAACAGAACAAAGATATTTTTCAGCTTATGGATAGTTTGATGCCATTTTCTATGAACACCCTTTTTCCACTATAGTAGTTAACAACTACGAGGAAAACATTTTATTTGTTGCATTATCATTACTCTTGCAATTTCCAATGTCTCTTATTTCTCAGTTGGACATGTTTGTGAGATTTTTGTTTCATTTCAGGGTTATGCACTTCTTTGTGTGAGTTTCCCGTACTCTGATCTTGAAGTAGAAACTCAAGATGAAGATGAGGTAACAAGCAAAATTATAGTCATAACTTTCATTTTGTGGTAACTGTTTGAATAGACACCAAATCAAATCAACACTAAGCAGATGTTTTTAATTTTAATCTTGTTAGTATACCTGCAAAATATCTCACATTACTTTTGGTGTACCTTTGAATATTTTACACGGTCTTTAGGATATATACTGGAACCAATTAGTCATCTAATCAACAAAGCAATCTTAGGAGTTTTCCTTATTCATTTTATTTCTAATTTGTTTCCATGTTTAATTAGTTTTAGTATTCCTTTTTCCTTTTGAAACCCTTGCTTTTTGAAAGTCATATTAGACTCAGGATAATCCAAGTCAAGCTGGATGGACACATTTAAAAGAACAAAGATTTCATAGTGCCTATTTTTGTTTTGCATTCACAAGACTTTAATTTGGAGATCTTGTTTAAGGGAAACTAAGTTCTTAGCCGCTTAGACCAATAGATGTTGGTAGTAAGCTTAATAGGCTTTAGCTTGTACTGACTAGCTCTTGATTTATGTTAGAACCGACATATGACTGCTTTAATTTTGTGTATAATACTTCTACTTTTTATTGAACAAACGTGGGGAATTATCATCCAACAGTGGTTTGTTACAAAGGGAGAAAAGGAAATACAATAGAGAGATGGAGATGAATGTAACTGCTAGTAACCACTAGGAATTAGAGAGCTTAGTCTCTCCCAACCAACCTATTGAGAAATGACCCAACTCTGCCTCTGTCCTAAACTCCTTCTATTTGAAATTACAAAAAATACAATAACTGCTAAGTGCTGTCCCATTTCATAACTGCTGTCCCAGGCCCTCTTGGACTAATGTTCTTTCTCCTAGCATAATTTCTCACGATGGGAGGCCCTTTTCTAACAACTTAATTTTTTGTATAAAAAGAACTTTTGAATGAACTAGTACATTTTATAACATCATAATACACTATACTCCCTCCGGTCACATTTATAAGCAAAAAAAAACTTTTTCTAGACCAAATACATTAGGTATTCAATGAACCTAAAAAGTAGTTTTTTGCATATAAATGTGACCGGAGGGAGTATATTCTAATATCTTATTCTCTACTGTCACACTATCCTAAACACTAATTATAAAATGATATGTTAGTTGTACTATGTCTTTATCTATATGATATGATGTTTTTCTATTTGTTGGCCGTGCACCAACTGTGACAATCAATACTCTAGTTTTCTTTGGTTTCTTCTACCTGCTGTTGTTCTACGCTTCATTTTCTATCAAGCTTTTTTCCTTTTTTCTCAATATGCTCTCATGAATTCATCATCTTCGCTGAAGTTATTCTTTGTTTGTATGCTGTTGTGGTTGGTTTTGTAATGTTAGCATGGCATTGAGGGGGGAAACTTATACTTCATTGCTATTTTTTGTCACGTTCTTCATGTCAACAATAATTTCAGTGACAACTCATTTCCCACTAATGAATTGTAATGGTGTTTTGATGTTAGCTGTGGCTCACGTCATTCCTTGGTTTGATTTCTATGTTTATCAGTTTTCCTCTTGTTTGAAACTTCCTAATGCTTTTTTGAACTCTCCTTGTTGTGTGTAATTGCTTGAAAGATCATTACTGATTTTGGTCAAATGATCGGAGCTATCAGCTATTGTGATTTATTCAAATTTAGGAATTATTTTAATGAATAGTTTTTAGGAATCTAATTATTTCCTTGTTTTGCTTATGCTCTTTAGATATCAGATTTGGGTAGACTTTCATAAAACTTTGCAGTTCATACATCTAAATCGGCAAATTTTGTCCTCACACGTACAAGCCTCATGCTTGGGGGTTGTGGACTCATAAAATTATACTTATCCGGGCCCATACTCGACGAGTTAAAACATGTATAAGCTGTGTTTCTTTGTACTCGCCTCATATCCTCGTACTCAGCTCATTCTCCTACTATCCAGAATGAATGATATAAAGGGAGAGGGAACCAAGGAGAAAAGACTAAGCCGTTTCTGTACCATAAGACACAAAAAACACCTGAACTTGAACGCGACATACTATCTATAGAGGTTTTTGGGATTCCTTCCGGGAATAGTTTATAAAACAAACCATGGATGAAGTTACCCAACATATGAACATAATATGACACTAACTCCTTATTGCAAGGGATATCAGTGAATTCCATCATCTAATCCTTTAACTTGCTCTGAAATTTTCTCTGATCATCTGCTCATCATATTATTTTCTTTCTTCTTGTGAACTATTCTAATCAAATTTTTTGGTTGATTATTTAACCGAAAAAGTGTTCATTTGTTGGAAACTTGAAGTTTAGTAAGAGTCAACTTGAGGGGAAGGATTATAATATTTGCATGATATTTCATAATATCTTTGTTGTGTCATTGAATATTTTATACATAATATCTTAAACTATGTTGTGTTTTCGAGGCTACGTGAAATTCTTGTCTTTGTTTTCATTATATCGTTTGTTAATGAATATTTGCTACCCTTGACTCACAGGTATATTGGCTTCAATTTGGACGTTATTTTGCAAGAGGACCAGTGGTAGGTTCTGTTATATATGACTTTTTTTGTGTAAATGAAGTTTACATGTTTTCTTTGATAACGTGCCCTTTTTAACACACAAATTATATACAGGAAAGAGATGACTACGCCTTGGAGTTGGCCATGGGTGACGAGTAAGCAGGGTAGAAAATCTTACAAGCAGCTGTGCAAAGAATGCAAGTTTTGTCTCCTTTCCTTTTCTCTGTAGCACAGATACTTCATATTGAAGACATGTATGAGTATCAGACACGTGTTGGCGTTCGACACTCATACGATACTGACACGTGTAATTATATTCAACCATTTTCATTTTCTCAAATTATGATTAATGTCTACATGTTACTTAGTGTCGTGTTCAGTGTTCAGTGTTTGTGTTTGGTGTCTTGTTCAATGTCTGTATCTTAACATGTGTCTATGCCTCAGAACTCTTATTTTCCCTCATGTTTATATGTGTATTCTCTGTGGTCTTTTTGTTGGCATATGCATTATTACTATTTGCATAGTATAGAAGATTTGGTATGCTTTTGGATCATGTTACAATGTGGTTCAATAGGAATGGAATTCTGTAATTGATGTACCTTTTGGTTGAGTCAATGCTGAACCAAACGCACAGTAATGGATAAGGTATCCCAATTCACGTGACTTTGGCAGGATAAAAGGGTTGGCTGACTTTAAAATGAGAAAAAGCTCGTCTTCATCTAGTTATCCTTTCATCTCAACAGCCAACAATAAAATCAGAAGAAATTAATGATCAATTAATTAATAGAAATACATGTTGATAAAATTACAAAAGGTATTAGTCAATCAATCATATAAGTATGGAGTATGATTCTCTCAAAAAAAGTATGGAGTATGATTTTTCTCTTAATAATATTTCATCCACTTTAAATGATTTTCTTTAGGAAAATAAATTAAATTAATTGTTTTCAAGATACTTTTTTTTTCTGTTAAATTAAAACTGTATATAATATTCTCAACTTATTAGACTACACAGTGACTGTTCTATAAATAGAGTGGGCCAAAAATAGTTTATAATGTTTTTGTAAATAAAAAAACTAGAAAAATTTACATAAATAATATTCATTAAATAATACTAAAATTAACAGTCTATTACTTGAAATATGATGTAATTTGCTTTTATTTGTTTTTTTGTCAAGTAACCTAGTAGTTAGAGCTCACACAATCTAATTGTGAAGAAGTGGACAGTGGAGTATCCGGGGTTCGAACCCCGGCCCCTGCATATAAAATGCAATATCCCTATCAACTTAGTGTTAGACGAAAGTAAAAAATAGAAGGGTATTCTTAATAAAAATATTCATGCTAATAATGTAATTTTTTAAACTGCTTAAAGCAAACGTCTAATTAAATTAGAACTAATTTTCATAAATTTAGTTTGAACTGATTTTCTTACTGTTCACATTAAATCTAGATATATAGTACTCTCTCTGCCTCATTATAGGATTCTTTTTGCAATATTTATACGTATCAAATTATTTGTTTTTTTTTCAATATCAATGCAAAGTTTATTTATTTTTTACGCTAACATGCAATTATGTAACCATCCTTCAAAAAATGCAATTATGTAACCAAAAAAAAAACACTAACTTGCAATTATTGTATTTCAACTCATCTAAATACTATAGTAATTGTTTGTTCTTTTAGTAAAATGAGATGAATGGAGTAATAAATTTTTTTGGTTTTAACCCTTTAGTTCCGAGGAAAATGGAGTGCTGGTAATTTGAAGTTTGGTCCGAAGATAAGTAAAGTCTAAACATTTTGTTTATATCTGATTAGGTGTATGCTTTACAACATGAATGCATCTACTTTCCTCCTAGCTTCAAAATACAAACAAAGAAAGATTGGAATAACAATATTTTCTTAGATTTGAGCTCTATCAAAGAAAGAATGGAATAGCCGTATTTTCTTAGATTTGAGCTCTATAATAGAAGTATCAAATATTTCATTTGGCCCAGCTGAAGAACCAAATAATTGCATAAAATCGATGAGATAATGCAGGATCAAAAGAATATACCACTGTGGTCCAAAGTTAAATTAACGAAGAGTCACTCCACAACAAGATGGTGAAGTGAAATGTACAACACAGCACTAGGCCCCACTCCCACGAGCCTTGTTTGTGAAGGGCCTCTCACATATGAACAATTGACAGATTGATACTTGTTGGATTATGCAAATGAAGTTATTATTGTTTGTTTTTAACTCAATCAATTGTTATATGTGAATTGTGAAGCAATGTCGTAAAGAAGCTAATCTTTACTACTAAGTTTGGAGGCATTTTAGTCCATATATTGTGATGTTGATTATTTGATGTTATGCTCAACCCAATAGAATAGGAACATGCTTCCCTCAAAAAAAGAATAGGAACATGCTGCTGACCAAGTTGGTAGTTCTGCGTTCTGCTCAGTTCGAATTTTTTTAGGGCTTATTTGCATCAAGTTTGCCTAAATGAGTGATGTTTGTTACATTTACTGATATTGAGCAATACATATAATTTGTTTGTAGGCTAAACTATATCATTTGGTTGAAATTAGGCTAGGATGGTTTGACATATAAAGAGAAGACTTATAGTTGTTATAGTAAAGAGAGTATATGGAGAAGAGTCATGTCTAAAGGTAGAAGTAGACCTAAGTTATAAAAAAAACTATTAAAAAAGATCCGGTAATGAATGAATTAGATGCAAATATGATTTATGATTGAATATTATGATGTAATTTGATCATGTAGCTGACCCTCTTTAGTGAGATAAGGTTTGTTGTTGTAGTTATCTTTATTTTTTATATATTTTGAAATAGTCTCTTATAGTCTTTTTTAATAAAGAAAACTCGGTATGTGGTCGAAGGACCGACTCTATGATCTCTTATATGTTTTGTTTTGAAATGGTCCTTATCTCTATTTTTAATTTGATTTGGTCCAACAAATACTGCCATATAAACCACCCTTAACAGCATTAGTAACAGATCAAATTGGAACCTAAAATAAAAGTATTAGCCAAAAATTAATTTGGTTTAATTTAATATTGGAGAATTCACGTGTAGGAATTGATGTACAAAAGAAAGAAACAGATAATGGTGGTGACAAGTGCTAAGTAAAAAAGTTTAATGTATGGTACAAGCAAATGGGAAAAAAATGCTTCCTAATCCTAATACACTTTTTATGAAGGAAACTTTTCTTGCTTTAATTAAAATCTTGTTTGAGACTTTTCAAAAGCTAAAAAGAAACGGCACTAAATGTTTTATGATCAGAAATCACAGCCACAAATTATGATAATATTATTTTGCTCTTTAATGTATTAGCAGCACAGCACAAAGTATGGGAAGCACTATGTATTCAAGGGACAGTTACAATCAAAAATATCTTTCTTAACTTGAAATGACACCAGCCTAGTACTCACAAATTAGTGATTTTCACTTGAACATGACATTCATAAAATGATTGATACCAAAATATTCTGTGGAGATCTCAAACGGTAAGGCTGACATAAACAAGGCTGTTGGGGAACAAGGGGCAACATCAAAGGACCAGAAAGAGTTGTCCAGATCACTATAAATTGATATTTGCAACCTCCTAGTTATTATTAATGTTGAAGACATAAATTTTGCAGTGTACAAATTGAAAAGGACATTACCTATGTTACATTATTACACTTTCAAAAATGGTGCCAGTGTTGTGTGATTCATATAAAAGATGTTGCTGCTATCTTAGTGAACCTGTCTGCATTCTGCAATTGCAACATGTTATGTACTTTCTGGCAGAATATGTTTTCAACACATATCAAGATTTAACTGCGTGACACCGACACTTTGGATCAAATATGTGTCCAGTATCTAACTCGGGTCAATGTCTGACATGATACTAAAACATGTGTTTACATTCAATCACTTTTATTTTTTAAAATTAATTTAAGTGTCAACATGTCAGGATCAGTATCATGTCCAGTGTTCGTACCTGTATCAAGGCTTACTAGAAATTTAACCACCAGAACAGTGTCTAGAAAAAATGATCAGCTATTAGTCAAAACCAACAAAGGATGAGCTAAGAGCACAGTCATATTCTGCAGTGTATATCCAATTCCTGATTTAACATGGTTTTAGTCATGCATGTCAAAATCAACAAAGGGAAACCATAGAATAAATAAAGGTTTCCCTTGCTGAAAACAAATCCACACCTCAATTTCTTTCTGAAATATCTATTGAGATTTTGGACTTGGACCCAGTTGTTATCTTACTGATATAGTCCATTTGACTGCTTTACCCTTTTACTGTACTTGGACCTTTTCTATTTCCAAAAGGCCAAAAGTATGTGAAAGAAATAAATGGTGCTTGGTGCTCCACACACACACACAAATATAGCAGTAGTTTTCTCAACCACTTATTTAACAAAAGTAGAAAACAAAATTTACCTTATCAAAAGATGTGGATTTTGCATAGCACTCAGAATCAAGAAACTTATAACAAATAGTTATTGACTTATTCATACACCAATTCAAACAAAAACGTTTAATACAATCACCGTCACGCAAGGGAAAAATAACTCTATACATGTGAAGAAAGTTTTCAATCTGATTTGCACTCTTTATTATTCCTTAAGATTGATATGTAAGTACCAAAAACCAAGGTTGTAGAGTCTGTAATGACCTTGCTATAATAGTATATGATTTATTAGGCGCTAAACTTCTGCTGCTCCGTCGTACTTGCTGAGGCCTGCATCATCATTCAGTAACATTAGTATAAATAATTTCATACAGCACATAATTAACTAAGAAAACTATGTCTTGTTTTGCAAGGAATTAAAATTTATTACATTGTTTCTCTTCAAAATAGAAAAGAGGAAAAGTTAGTGTGGAACAAGAAACTTTACTGACCCCAACTGAGGTAACAAAATTGCAAACTGCACATTTCACGGATCTTGCTCCATATTGATACATAAGTAGCATCCTGCAGTTACCACAGTTGACATGTGCCACCTGATTTGCTGTCACAATACACATTTCATTCTTAAAACTACAAAGTACGGACTCCGAATCACAACAATTTAACTAAAAATAGAAACATGTTTTTGAAGCTGTCATTATGCAAATTTACTCAACAATTTAACAAAGCTCACGAGAATGAGATTATTGACAAAAAAATCAATACCTTCCAGAGCTAGATTGACTGTGTGACAACAAGAGCATTGAACACTCGTCGCTCCGCGGATGTACATGAGTAGAGTATGGCATCCTCCACAAACTAACTGAGCCATTTCTGTGCCTGTGAAATGCTTGTAATTTAGCTGATTCATGTTCAGTTGACTAATAAATGCGGTAAATATCACAAATTGAAGATTCAGGAAACACACAAAGCATGAATTATGCAAGAGGAAGAATATTGCATCATACCAGGAGGTGGCACTGCTGTGACAGCATTGCAAACAGCACAGCATACAGAAGTGGCTCCAACTGGATACATTAGAAGGTTTCTACAACCAGAACACACAAGTTGACTCTGTGCACCTAGCATCCAAACATTTTTACAAAAATAATTTAATTTATGTATCAAATATATGGCCACATTTCTATACCATTCAACATTAAGTGGCACAGTAATTTTGATGAAGCTTCAAAGCATAGTTTTTGTTAAAATCACATAGGCTAGCCCTGATTTCGCAAAACTTACTGTCAATCTAAACATGCACTAAAGATAGGTTCAAATCTGAATCTTAGAGGAACTTCACTAAGCAAATCTTCATATCCAATCCAACATATCTGCCTTTATCTGATAAGAAATTGGACTAAATTTTTTTCCTCTCCATTTAGTAAATTCTGTATTATTCATTCTATCTAATGACTTGCTTTCTACACCATCAATACTAAAATTAGACATTAGATTATACTTTATTCCTTCTTCCAAATATGGACAAGAAATAAGAATTCAAATCTCCAACCACAATTCATCAGCATAAAGTAATGAGTTGACCAAATAAAGAACATGCATCAATGAGGAAATCAAGCACAGACAAAAAGAAAAGTTAAGATACCATTTGTTGGAGGTGTTGTATATGGAGCTGGAGCAGGAGCTGGAGGTGGAGTTGGATAAGGAGCAAGTGGAACTGGCATTATAAAAGAACTAACTCAAAAATATTATTTTTCTGTGCCAAATTCTACAAACAGAACAAAGCACTTCCACCCATTTTTTCAACTCCTGGAAAATGAAGAAATATAGTAAAAGATTCATTCAAGAGGGAGAAAAAAAAAGTGATTAACTTGGTGAAACTTAGCAGGTTGAAAAGGAAACCTTTGAAGCAAAAGGTTGGTAGAAAATCAAATCAAAAACCAGATAAAGTGAGAGTCAAAGGAAAAGCTTCCTCCTTGAAATAAAAAACCATGCATGAAGCTGGAGGAAGATAGTCCAGAAGTGATGAAGAATTTAAGACACTGTCACTATAGTTATATATTTTATTTAGTTATGTGTGATAAAGGGAAGAATTGTGCATTATATATAATATATAATATAATGTTACTTGTACAATGGCAAGTAACAACTTTGTTAGTAGTTGCTAGAATGAAGAAAAGGAGAAAGAGAGAGAAAAGAAATGGTGGAAAAGGATATGAGTGGATGTACACTAAAAAGAAATGGACTAAAGAGATGCTATATATGCTATGTGAAAGAAACGCAACTATTTTTCACCTTCATTTTCTTTTCTAGCAAATGGTGTTCCAATATTGTGAGAGTAAACGTTTTGTTTTTTTATTGGTTTAAGTTTTGATGCTAGCTAAATTTGATTTTGTTGGATGCATGGGAGAGACTCGGGAGCAAAATAGACTAAACGTTCAAAATAACTAAGAGATAAGAGAAATAATATTTATACAATTATTTTATGACAATTTTTAGAAGAACTCGTTTTTTCATTCTCACATCGTGTTTTTACTCTCTCTCTAACTCTTTCTCTTTATATTGTTTGCCGCAAACGAAGAGAGGAGAAATGGTTGTCTCATAAGTTATCTTAAAGTGATTGTTCAAATAACAAAGGGTAAAAGAGAGTATAGAATAGAGAACAAGGGTTACAAGAAATTAGAAGTTAGCTTTCAACATGCTCTGGAAGAGCAAACCCTAATTCTACCAAGAGACTCAATGATTTCTCTATCCAAATTTGCAATTGTTTCCCAACCTTATAATCTATCGCAAAAGGAACCGACACCTAGCCCTTGATTTCATGAGGATCTCATCTTTTAGCAAACCCTAATTTGCATCACTCTCACCTTCTTGCGTGTTTCCCATGCGTTTCCACCCCATGAACTTGGACGGACCCATGAATTTTAGTTTGTGTAGGCAACATATATATAATTTTAGAGTAAAATATGCATATATTAAAATATTAATGACATGTCATTTAGAAGAAAAAAAATATGCATCGTAATTGTTCTCTACGTCTTTTCATATTCTGAAAACAATGAATGATTTTTTTTTTCTTTCAATGTCAATGAAAACCAATGAATTGAGAAGGAAATGAAAGCTCCCAATTCTGTGGGTGACTGTGTGGATGTTGCTTCTCTCTTAAATTGAGAAATTTGGGGTTTCTCATTTTTGTTTTCTTACTAGAATTGGGATTCTCATTTTGTAATTTGTTGATTTGGTAAAAATAAAGTATTATTAATTTTTATTTCTTTTTGGTAGATAAACATAGTGATAACAACCATTTGAAAACTTACACAAACAAGTGGAGGATTCCAGATTTGAATCCTGATCATGACATCCTACCTAATAATTACTAATTGAATATATTTGTTCTACAATTTATAATGTGGACCTTAATCACTTAGTTAAACTTCATAATCATTCACTCTTTTGGTTTTATAGTGTATATGGGTATTACTTTGTTAATTACTTTCCCAAAAGTAGTGAGGGTCAAAGCCTACATATTAGTATATGAGTGGTCGTCTTTGTACATGAATCTCTCCCCAAAAGACAACAATGTTTTTCTAAGAGCCTCTCTTTTAGTTCCCCGTGACTTACACTTTTCCACACACAAAAACCATAAACATAATTAAGCTGCCTATTTATAGAATCTGTTCAACCGTTAAACTTAGCGAATAAGAGCATCCACAATGGAGACACCCATTTTTTAATACTTAAATGAGTCTCACGTGTACACATCACTCATTTATAATTTTTTAATAGTAGTATCCAATAAGCACTTAATCCCTCCAACTCTCACACAAATTTCTTAAATGAAACTCACTAATCAACTATCAATAACTTCATATCATTATATTTCAATTTTTTAATATTAAAAAAGTGTAGGTCCACTTAAGATTAAAGGTCTTAGGTGAGATTCTGGGTCTTATAAGACCCTAGAAAAATTTCTCCCCAATGAGGGTATCTAATAGGTACCTAGTCTTAAATATTTAAGACCCTCCCATTGGAGATGGTCTAAGAAGAATAAATATACGTATGTGTGCGTCGCACACACAACCTTGCACATCGTGCAACAAGTAAAAAGTAGGATTTTCAAAAAACTTCAACAATCACGCATCACAGACCAACCCATGCGCATCGTGCAGTGAACAGAAGCCAACACTTGAAGATTTTGCACATTCATATGAGATTTCAAGAACGTCTCAACAATAACAACTACATTATCCATCAATAAAAAGTTGATAGATGTTACCTATCTGAGTTGACACCAATCAAAACCATTCATTTATAGATAACCTCTACCCTCGTTACTCAACACTTATATACTATTACTCAACACTCATTTTTCCATCTAATGTATCTAATGTGAGACTTATAAGACACACTTGCTACACAACAATAATTTGTACTTAATGGTATGATTTAAGATATCGTATTTCACAACAATATTAACAGGAAAATTAATTTATTCTTGTATAATAATTTTTTGAGAGCCTATTTGGGTAAATAATAATGACTGAGATTTGAGACTAGTAAAACAAACCAGTAATATGCACAAGAACAACAAGACTGTCAAAACGTGTCTTATTTTGTGTAAATTGAGTTTGGGCGTTTTCTAACAGTATCCCAAACGGCCAAACATGGACCAAGATTTTATTTTTGAAAGCGGATATGCATATTTCTTCTCATAATAACGTCATGTTTTCCTCATTTTGACACAATTTTATGTGTTTTTTTTCTTCTGCTATTTTTTGTCAAAATTAGTTTTCCGATTCTACATATATCTAATATTTTGTACAAAAGTCAAAAACATATGTATTTTAAATTATATATATTGGTATATTGTTAGGACTTAAGTCCATAAGGAGAATCCAACTTGATTAGCTTATTAGGTGGAAGAGCCTTGTAGCTTAAATTATATATATTGGTATTGGAATATTGTTCTTATTTAAGTCTACAAGGAGAGTCCAACCCACTAGTCCATCAGGTAGAAGAGCCTCGTAACTTAAGTATCATATCGAATACTTTTATCTACCTTCCGCGTGCAACTGCTCTATGACTAGTCAAAGAATTTTATATAGTGGGAACAATATGTATAATATGTATAGACATCTATAACAAAAAAAACATCGAAGGATTTATCATTTTCTATAATGCTACTGATGTCAAACAACCATTTTTTTATCTCATTTGAATGTGTGGGATACTATCATTATAATTCTTGACTCTATTGAAATTGGAAACATATCTTCTTAATTAACCATTTTGATCCTTGAGTCTATCTTTTATTAGTCATTTTAATCATCAAATATGTTTTTCTAATCAATCAAATGTTGAAAACATCATGGAAATACACCGATCTTATCTAAAAGTTTTAACGTAGATGATTCTAAACCTTAACTTGGTAAAATCACTCTTCCACTTGCATGTGGAGAGTGGATGAATAAGTACCATTTTTGTTGGTCACATATCAAGATCAAATCTGACAGAGGAAATTGGGTCCTACTACTCGCTTTATCTGTTTCTTATATGATTGAATTCTTATTTTCATCTCTAAGAAAAATTATGAAATATAGTTAGGTCTTTTCTTTTTTGGTAGATTCATTATAGTTAGGTCTCTTTAGAAAAATATAACTATTCAATTTGTGACAAAAATAAATTAGACCATGTTAGTTCTAATGTTGAGTTTCAAATACAACATATTAATTTTATTTAAATGTTACTTCTCCATCTCAATGCATTAAAAATATTGTTTTTTACACTTTAAATAATTTGATTACACAAACTCAAAACTTTTTTACCATATTTATTTTCATAACAAGTGCCTCCACATAAACGAGTAGCACTTGGTAACATTCGTCAACCACAATATCATATGTGACTTTCTTCTCTCTCTTTCACAAGGTGTTTTTTTTTATTGTACACTTGTGACATTGTGGTTAACCAATGTAACCACAATGTCACCAACTACAATGTCATCTAAGTGATATCGTGGTGCAAGATCACAATTTTTTTTATCACTTTTCAAACAAGCATGATGTGAGCTGAACTATGATAAGAGATAAGAGAAAAATAAGTAATATTTGTAGAACCATTTTGTAACAATTTTTGTGACAATTTTTTGTCTCATACTTCCATTATATTTTTATTTTCTCTCTATATTGTTTTGGTTTCTGTGTCAATATCTAATTTTCTTTATAAATTTACAGTTATCCTAAAATTATCACTCAAATAGTTGTTCAAATAACACACTTCATTATAATATATGAAATGTATACATACACGATGTATTTATTACTATTCCATTAAAAATCGAATTAAACTACCAGTAATGAATTTGTCAAAGTGATAAGGAACTTATGCCTTTAAACATGTAGTTAGAGGTTCAATTCTTGTCTTATAGCTTATGTGTCACATGTCTCTGTATGAAAAGTTCAAATGACAAGGACAATACATTATTATATGTATGGGTTGGGGTTCAAACTCCAGACACTTCACTTATTTACTTTAAAAAGTGAATTCTAACTACTGAACTACTCGACCAAAGCTTATGTATCTCATAACTTCCTCGATGAAGATTAATCAGCGTTAAACAACGATGAAAACTTCTTATAAATATTACATTAGCAAAACAAAAGTCGAATTAAACGGACAAACATAATGGACCCAACCCCCATCTCTTAACTGATGCACATACAATCTATTGCAATGCAAGCACGTGAGTTAGCCATACTCCCCTTTTTTTCTCAAAGGAGTTACATTACATTAGGTGGTACACAATTAGCCACGTCGGCATTGAAACAAGCCAATGGGGGCCTCCGCAAATATACTTCACTACTCCACCAAACAGGACCTATAAGCTTGTGGTCACTGGTCCCATAATTAATGTATAATGCATAACCTTTTCGGGCAAAACTTAATTTCAAGTGTCACATTTCCCTTCAACAAAAAACCAGCAATATACCTCAAAAAAAAAAAGCATGTAACCACTCCATCAATTTTTTAAAAGCAAAACTAAAATTCAAATAACGATTTCGTCTTGTAATCTTTTTATCACGTCATTTTTGTCATTTTGATTTCGTTTGCATATAAATTTTTAAACATTAAATTTGAAATTCATATGAAATTATGAGTGAAAGATCATATATTTAAATATCAAGGGTTTTTTTTAAACGATTAAAATGGAATATACTACTACCAACAACAAGTCAACTCAGCACAAGATGTGCTAGAGAAGCTAGCCAAAAAATACAACAAAAGTTGACACCAATTATGAAAACTACAAAGGAAAACAGTAAATTTTGCTTCAATCCACATGTGAAAGAAAGAAGTTTGAATATCAAGAGTTCATTTCAAAATAAAATCATAAATTTAAATATTAAAAAAAATATATGTAAATTGATAAAAAGATAAAAATGACGGAAAAAAAAGACGAAATCGTTATCTAAAATTAAATTAAAGTTTCTCTTTTTTTTTAAAAAAAAAAATTAATAATAAGCACTCCTTCCGTTTTGAAGATTTTTTTACACAAAATCAATACAATCAATAATTTAAATTATTTTAAATGGAATTATTTATTTTCTCCTAACAATAAATTTAATCATTTATATAATCTTATGTTTCATCTATTTCTTCTTTTAAAATAAGATTTTCATCTATTTCTCTCTTTGCAATAAATAACTAAGAATATCATTGATAAAAAAACAATTAATGTCACATTGACCTTTTAAAATAAAAAGTAAATAAAAAATATTTTCAAAATAAAAAGTAAATAAAAAATATTTTCAAAATGCGATAATTAAAAAGGAATAGGAGAATAGTGATAAGCATGTTGGTCATTTATTACTTTTGTGATGATTAGTTATTTGATACTTGAAAAATAAACAAAATTGATAGTTAAAAAATCGATATATATGATTAAAAATTTAGTCCATACCCATGAACTCTTCAACTATTTTTTTCGTTTATATTTTATTTTGAAACGAGTAGCTTTATATCGTATTTTCTTGGGTACCTATGTGATCACTTGGTCAATCAAAACCTCTTTAGACTTATGTGACCCGTTGCCCAATTTAGTAGTTCAGCTTTTCCTTTCTTTTACCCATGTGCCGTCTATTTCCTTTAGGAGGACAAGCCAATTACTACAACAAACAAATGAATAGGAAGAAATTAGACCAGCAAAGTTTTGGTATGAATATATAGTGATACATGTGGGACTTCAGTGACTTTGCGTTGGGTGACTTTAGTGTATTTTAGAGGAAAAAAAGTGATGATGGAATGATTAAAATAAATTATTTTGATGAGAGAGAATTATTGGTTAGGAGAGAGATAGAAACAAAGACACCGAAAGGCACCCAAGTGCTAGCTATAGTGATACTAATAGCTAACTTTGACTCCATTAGTTGATTGTCATAATCTTCTGCAAGTCCTTTTAGATTCTCAATATCTAATCAAATGTACTATTTTTTTTATTTTTTTTACAATAATCAAATGTACGAATTGATTACTGAAATATTGCATGACGAGGTCCAACAACCTAAATTAGGGTTTTTTTTTGTTTTAAGAAATCAAAATGAAATTATATATCACACCAAGCAGCAGTTTTCAAGCACAAGGTGTGCCTAGGATACCACTAAAAGTTACAAGAGTTTAGAATCACAACAAACAGAGATTACACAAGTTAGTCAATGCCCAGACAATCTAAAGGGCTTGACCACCACCGCTGCGTACCATAAACAAACACAACATTTTTATCTTTCAGTCACCCTAAAGATAACAATTTAACCTTATCTAACAGTTGAGGGACTAAAGTAATAGAATTATTGAACAATCGGTTGTTACATTCATTCCACACTACCCAAGAACACAAGAGCCAAATAAGCTGCATGAACGAAGTTTTAGCTTTACCAACACCTGTCAAATGAGTAAGCTGCACCAGATGATATGCAATGATATTAGAGTCCACTCCAACAAAACCAATCCAATCGCGCACCTGCTGCCATAAAGATGCAAACGTAGAACACGATAAAAATAAATGTTCGGCTGTCTCCACATGACCGCACCCAGAAACACAAAAGATATCATCCGCGAGAATAACACCACGAATAATCAGGTTAGCTTTCGATAAACTACGGTTTTATTGTTCTAAAAGAAATCAATTTAATTATCAATATATAATTTAACTATTAATCTAATAGTTAACACACATTCAAATAAATATACACAAGAAGGGGAGAAATGTGCTGACACCATCTCAAACCCAAAATTTTATATAAAACATCTTCACAACTAATCCACCGATAGAGTTGGGAATATGTTAGACATGTTTACAGGGGCCTACAGTTTAACTTGTTTAGGTCTGATCTGGTCTGGCCTGTTTATTAAAAAAGTTAGGTTTAGGCTTTTGAAAAAGTTTATTTAAGTAAATAGGTCAGACTTAAGCTATAAGAAAAAAACTACGAAACCTAATAGACCGGCATGTTTATGCATATTATTAAGGGTTAAATATGTTTTTGTCCCTATAAACATAACAAATTTTCGTTTTAATCCCTCTAAAATTTTCTTTAGACTTTTAGCTCCTATAAAGTTTTTAATCACCACTTTTGGTCCTTTTTTTAAGTCAACTCATGTATTTTTTTAATAAAATTGTGTAGAAATGTGTAGAATATTCTAAAAATCTCTCCAAAAAAAAATTAGAATTTTTAACAAAACATGAATTAAATATGAATGTTTAACCGTAAAAAAAATATAAAAATTGATATTTAATTCATGTTTTGTTAAAAAAATTTAATTTTTTTGGGAGAGATTCTTATAATTATAAACTTTTATGCAAAATTTTATTCAAAAATATGAATTATACATATGAGTTTACTTTAAAGAAGGGACAAAAAGTAAAAATGGAAAATTTTTTAGGGACTAAAAGTCGAAGAAATTTTTTAGAGGGTCTAAAACGAAAATTTGACATTTATAGGGACTAAAACCACATTTAACCATATCATTAAAACTTATATTTTATTATATTAAACATAAAATATCAAGAAACAACTCAAATAATAAACTTTTTAAATAGGTTTTAAGGTCTTATAGTGAAATAGATTTTTAAGGCTTTATAGTGATAGACATGCCTACTGGCTACATTGAAATAGGTTTTAAGACCGATTTAGCCTATTTAAAAGTAGATAAAATGGACTATTTAATGACTTTAATATGAAGTAGATTTGTAAATAGGCTTTCAGGTCAGACCAAACTTTAAAATAGGTCATGCCAGACCAAAAAAAATAGGCCTACAAAAGGCCATAGACCAAACTCACGCTTGCAAATTTTTTGTAGGCCGAACTCAAATCTATAAAAGCCTAACCTATTCCTACCCTTAAATCCGCTAGGTTGTAACAACATGGACAACAAATTATTTATTGATGTTTACTCATGTTAGTTTGTTCTTTGTTGAGACGAGGAACTCATATCCTTTTAACTCAGATTTAATCTATGAACTTGACAAAAATTTAGTTTAAGTCTCTAATCATTTTGCTGCTGCTTGCCTTTAGAGACAAGTAAAATGTAGTAGGTGTTCTTATCCTTCAGAGAATATTGGCGTACAAGAGGACAGAGCATGAATATATACAATCTTTATAGATACTATATAATATAAATGAAAAGCGACAAGTCACAAGTATAATATAATAGAAAACAAAAGAAAATGAAACTTTCTTAAGGTCACAATATAATAGAAAACTATATTACATGAAAATTTTTAGTGTATGCGTCGAATTTGAATTGTCAAGATAGGGAGAAAATGAAAAGTTATAATAATAAAAGTCCCTGTGTGTGAAGCATGGGTGGTGCCATTAATTTTGTGAACTAGGCCACATTACAAGAGAGGGGACCACAAAGCTGTACTAGTAGTCCTGTTGGATTTTCTCCGCGGTCTGACTCTGATCCCAACTGGATATTCCTATCCCATTGTTGTTCTAGACATGTCCTTCAATTATTCACCTCTTCTATACTTTGCAAATTGCAAGTCTTGCAAGATTTTGGGCGATTTTATTTATGTTCTCTTTTTAATTATTAGGGTTAGATTTTTTTTTCTTCCCAATGTATTCTTTAGGTGAACATTCACATGTTTATAGAGATTCTTTTATGAAAATTATGGATTAACTTAGAACCAGGTATTTAATGTGTTTAAATTCACTAGATTTTTTTCTTTTTCAATTAATGATTGTTGGCATGTCTTACTTAGAATATAACCTAAGATTTATACTTACATTTAGATATAAGTTTGATTTGGTGTGGGGTGTTAATGTGTGGAGTAAGGAGGTTGACGATTTTATCTCCACCCACAATAATCGCAAATGCTAAACCTTTAGCAGCACAATTTATTGCTAACACTTTGCATTGTTTTTGTTCCTTTTTAGGTCCCATAGTTAGTTAGTCTTGATGAGCCAAGAGTTTGCGTCTTTAAATGAGTTAGTAGAGCAACTAAAGATTCACTTGAACAACCCATCAATATCAAATTTTATAAATAGGATAAATACATGGGGAGAATGAAGAATGTTTTCTTTAAAATCTATGACAATTTAGCTTCGAAACTTGCTTGTCGAAATCGTAGAGTTTTGAAAAAGTCTGGTCAGGTCACCTTGTCAAGTTCGTTCTTACATAGTTGCCTACATATAGTAAGCAAATTTATTGATTACCTCAATATGCATGTGAGACTTTCGACAAAATTGTGGGGAATATAATGCAAGATTTACAATGCGATATAAGTTTGACTTGGTGATTTGATGTGGGGCGTTAATGTGTGGAGTAAGGAGGTTGAAGATTTTTTATCACCACCCACAATATTTTTAATGTTAAACCTTCCAGAGCACGATTTATTGCCAACATTTTGCATTGCACTTTGTTCTTGTTTAGGTCCCAAAGCTAGCCTTGATGAGTCAAGAGTTTGCGTTTCTAAATGAGTTAGTAGAGCCACGAAAGATTCGCTTGAACAACTCACCAATATCAAATTCTCTTATAGATAGGATAAATACTTTAGGGAAGGAAATGTGATTTCTTTAAAAATACATGACAATGTAGCTTCGAAACTTGCTTGTTGGAAATGTAGTATTTTGAATGAATCTAGTCGAGTCACATTGCCAAGGCCGTTCTTACATCGTTGCCTACATGTGGTAAGCAAATTTATTGGTTCCCTCAATATGCTTGTGAGACCTCCAACAAAATTGTGAGAAATTTTATTTGACATAATAAGAATGATCAAGCCGTGAACATTGTTCGTTAACATTTTTAATTTCGTGGATAGCCGCAAACTTTGACTCACACTTGACCAAAAATCATGTTCATATCTTATTTTATCTACATAAATAATGACATTTACATAACTAAAAAAAAAAATTACAAATCCTACTTAAGCAGATATTTTGAGGATCTCGCCAACATTTGAAACTTCAAATCATAATAAAAGCTTACATAGTTACATTTATATTCTTTGCCACAAGAACTAACCTTACATTTGTTTTGTATTTATAACACATTTGTCATATAGAGTATATATATTGTAAGAAGTTTCAAAAGGAAAGTGTCCTTATCAATGTCACCGTACCAAGCCAAAGTTGATAATGAAAATGCATTTTATCGTTCAGTTTCGCAAGCCCAAATAAACCTCATGTCATTTATCCTTAACAGTAGATGATTAGATGGGCAAAGTGTTTATTTGGAAGATTAGCCCTGACCTGATCCATATCTACTCATCTTATCCTTACATCAAATCAGTGTATTATGTGTCTTAAACAAGTAAAGGACAATAAAAATATAAATTTATAGCATGAGTCAAAGAAAAAAAAACTGTAGCAAATATGTTGTCAGAACCATATAAATAGTGCATAACAATGCCAAAGGAAAAGCATACTAATATAAATAGAATTTATCTTTAGGCAAAGAGACAAATTATTAATTGTTGTGGGGAAGCTTAAGCGTGCTGCAGGGAGATTGGACTAATACCCGTCGTTCAGCATAAAACCAAATTAATTGGCAAATACCATTCAAATGTAAATATGACTTACTACCTTTGAGAGTTGTTTTTTTAGGTCCAGCAAATTAAAAACTGATAATGACCTCAGAAAATGATTACAAAGATATTAAGGATAAAAGTTTTTTTTTTTCTAATGGCCATGCACAAATGAGGCATGCGGTAAATGATACACATACAAGTAATTTCAACCTCCTAAATTTATTTATCCACACACTCATATGGGGACCATCAATACATTATTTTTCATCACTACCCCTCTTACATGGATTAAATGACAATATAGTGTTATATTGAATATTTTATCTCTAGATCATTTTTAATTATTTCTTTTATAGTTTTTGTAGACCTTTCTCTACTTTAGAGATTTGAATACCCTCTACCTGATTTGCTCGTCTTACTACATAATCTCGAACACCTCAACCAAACACGTAGAAATACAAAATTCACAACCACATATTTTAGCATATAGGCACATTGCTATTAAAAAGTAAAAAACATATAGGCATGTAACTAGGCAATGAAACAAAGTGTCAATGATATGCCAAGTATATTTGCACTCTTACCAAGCATTAGTAGAAGGTTAATTCTTATGGGATGACAATAGATATGGCAAGTATAAGCTTTATACAATATGAATTTTTGGATTTCCTTTGTCATTAGGTTGTTACAGGGTATGAAATATAATAAGGTGTTAGTTTTAAATTTGTTGACTTGACCTACTTTTATAAAAAGTTTGTAGGTTTAATTTCTTGAGTTAGCCTATCTACTATTAAGGGTAAGAAGGTGAACATGTACACTTTTGAAAGAAGCAACTTATGCAGCGTGTACTTTGCAAATTTTCTGAGTTCCAAATTTTCTATTATTGCAAGAATCCTTTTATGTTGGACTTCAGTGCTTTTTTCCCTTTCATAGTTGATCTCAGCCTCGCACATGAATTTGAAGCAAATGCCAAAATTTGTTTTCTTTTTTCATCAACTTTTGCCTTCCATATTTGATTTCAATTCTAACCTATAATAAATATCTTCTTCACAGTAATTTGCGGATAAGGGAGTTTAAAATTATACATTGGGTATGTTGTGCAGTTTCATCTGACTTTTCAAAGTTCACAAATATGCAATGTGAGTTTAGTCAGGATCGAGATCCTACGTATGATTGGTCGGCTGGTGAAGGGACGTAAACACGGGAAACGTAACAGAGTTCGTAAGAACCCACTCAAGGGTTCATGAACAGTAAAAATAACGGTCATGAACAGTGAAAATAACAGTAACATTAACGGTAACAGTAACTGACACTTTACAAAATCTATTATAAATACTTCACATTCATTCATAATTTTCACATCATTCTCAGAATATTTATCAATACTTTCAAAATGATTAAATATTTCTTATATGCATCACTCTACTTGTCATTGTTTTGTTTTTTATTAGTATTATCAATATTTGAAGAATTAGAAATGACTTACGTAGGAATAATTATGTTTAGCGTTTTCCCATTATTATGCTTTGCTTGGCCTAATACCATTTGTCTTAGAGACAGGGATTAAATCATCATCATGATTTTTGTAATAGTTGCTATCGAATAAGATGATATTTTATATTTAGTATAAGACCTTAATCCATTGTAATTTACATACTTATTTCGTAATAAGGATTATAGGTGGATTAACACCTTAATCCATTGTAATTTCCGTACTTATTTCGTAATATTTATATTATGTCATCTAGTATATATCCTAATTTTATTGTCTTTGTGGTATAATATAATTAATTTCTGTTGTAATTATTAATTCGTGTGATTGAGATTACATTGTTCGATAATAGATATCTAAACCCGTGCAAACGGGTGTCACGCTAGTGGATATACAACACATTTCACCATAAAAGTGTATGGATAAATAAATCCGAATATTGAAATTACGTATGCACCATTCACCACATTCTTCATGTGTGCATGTTAGCGATTCCCAACATTCACATATTCATTAGTAATAACTAGAATGTATTCACAGAAACATTTTGATTATAAAAGTTCAAACTTGAAAAGTACACATACAATAAAACACAATTTTTCCCGTCCGAATGTCTATTTTGATTTTCTACCAAAAACACAATCTAATATAACATTACGGATTTGTTTGGATCAGGATATCCTCAACAATTTCATATAGAAAGAAAAGCGGTTAAACTAAGGGATTAAAAGAGTTATGTCATGTGTTTGAATCGTGACAATGGAGAAAATCCTACAACAATTAACAAACTAACATTTGTTATTTAAAAAAAAAATTTAATAAAGAAAAATAAAGAAGCACCGCTTCAGATATTAACTACAAAACTTTACACCAACTGTGCATATCATTTAATCTATTTTGTGTCAAAAGCAAACTTGCTATATAACAAAAAAAAACTTGTGATAAATAATGCAGGAGGTGTGATTTCTTTTTTCAGACTGCAGATGAACGAATTTCCATTTGGTTTAGGCTAATAGTATGCTTTCCCACATTCCTGCCGCTAAATGAACGATAAAGTTGAGATATGATGAGCTGGTGACCAAGAGAAGGTTCACATATATTATTATTTTGAAACATCTTATATACATAAGAGGTAAATGATCTGCATTCATTAACCGTCCACATCTACTTCTAAATTTGTGATCACCCAGCCATGTCATCATAGAAAAATAGTTCAAACTGATCTCAACATGAGCAGTTAACATCTAAGTTGTGGCAGCCATCACATGGCATCAATATATTGGCCATGCTGCTGGTTTTTTTCCCCTTTTTTGGGTAACAGACAGGACCCCGGAAAAAGGTCAGATAACATGAAGAGTCGTCATTCTTCGTCATTGTCATTGTTTGGATACACCACAGAGAAATAGTGGCCAACTGTTTTGGATGTGAGGCCAGGAAACCTATGAGATTTTCCTGGTCGCGGGTCAATCTTAACAAACGGCCATTTCATGATTTCTGCAGCTTCACACTCTTCCCATCCATCCCCAATTACACAAAAGCGAACGTTGGGATGGTTGAAGCGCTCCTTGATCCATCGGAAACATTGAATTTTCCCCACTTCCCAGGAGCTGTACACTGAAATGAGATAATACAACGTTTTCACTGGCAAGTAATATAGATTCGCTTTACAGACTGAACTCTTCGCCCCAATATAATATGATTACTAGTTTTGAATGGTTGAAAAGATGTTTGGCATAATAAATCTATTCTGTCACATTGAATTTGTAGTAATCAGAAGGGAAGCAAATTACTCACCATTTCCATGTGTTATTAAGCTGTCCAGATGAAAGAGCAAGCATTTTACAAGAGATGGTATCAATGATCCAGCTGTAACTAAAACATTCACATGCTGATGTTTTGCATTAGTTGAGTTTGTGCTTGTGTTGGCATAAGTAATTGAAGAAACCACGTCTTTATTTTCAACAGAACACTCCGTCAAAAAGGCCCGTGCTGAAATAAATAAAACAAGATAGATATAACTAATACAGGTCATGCACCAAAAGATAATATAATTGAATTGTTAAAACATACCTGATGAAAGCCATTTGTCGGTATATTCATCAGTTTTATCATACAAATCATTCCATACTTTTATTGTCTCCTGATCTATAATATTATGTAAACTCTGAAACAAGGAGAGAGAATATTAAGTTTATCCTTAAATGAAGTAAACTTGTATGGTTATAACTCTTCAAGTTTCAATAGATTAGATTATTACTTCACAAAGTCTATCAAACTTCCATCGTTAGAAAACAAATTACCATCTCTTATCTATAAGAAAAGGCTTGAGAGACTAATAGTGTATTATGAGTCTCAGGCCCCAACTGATTCTAGCATAGAGGCCAACGATAGACAATAACCCTCCAAACACAGCTTACAACTTTCATCGTACTGGTGTGCTCTCCAAAGAGCAACTCTTCTCAAAATATCAAAAGGTTCTGAGTTGGAATCCCATTCAAACTTAGGATTCAAGTGGTTCCGGAAGATCCAGCTACAAGAGAACTGTGAACGAAGAGCTTCTCTTCCCTTTTTCTGCCCAACTCTTTGCTCTTAAGAATGTGGGTTTTAAGTTAAGAATGAGTAATTGCACTTCTCCAACCCTTAACTGTTCAACCTGAGAGCGGATAACTAATGCGTTCCGCTTTTTTTTGAACAGGATTCTATGGTCAATCCGAGCACTTGTTTGAAACTTTGAGGCTTAAAGAGTTACGGAATAATAATCTTCGTATGGAACGATCTAATTCTAATACACTATGAGCACTTGTATGGTTGAATAAATATTCAAGTTTTAAAGGCTCATGAGTCTAATAATGTATTATGAGCACTTGTTTGAAACTTTGCTGCGCCTCGCTTCATCTTACCTTCTTCATCGACTTATACTTGCAACTATTGATCTTTTAAAACCAGAATTTAAATATTTATTTTAAGGTAAAATGAAGGGAGGTGCAGCAGTATTTAAATTTTTTATTAAAATGTTATTAATAATTATCCAACTCAGCAAATATACTAAGACAACATATAAGAAAAAACAACTTTACCAGAGAAATAAATACAAAATTTAGCACAGACAAAAATTACGTAAACAATGCATACAAGAAAAGATACACCATGCATCACATAATATCATAGACAACCCATAAACCTTCAATAAACAAGTTATGACAAGAAAATAAATGGCAAGCCACTTGCAAGTTTTGCAACTCATTTTCAGAATGTTCACAACAAAATACCATCCCTATGTTCGCAGCTATCTAAATTAAGAGTGGGCCTACAAATAACACTCCAAAGACTACATTTTGTAAGTTCCTTTTTAATCTCGACGAAGTTTGCGACGGTGAATTAGTCTCGCAATGTTAAAAAAACTTGTTTTGAAATCAATATCAACCATATAAACATTACATTATGGTTTAGATAAGTAAATAGAGAACTCCATAAAAAATCATGTTACCTTGTAAAACCCAAAATATCATGTTTTAGAAACTTATATTTTTAAACAAGGGTCATAAAACAAAACAATAATATGGTTTACTGATATGGCAAAGAACTCTACAAACTCATAGCTTAAGAAGAGAGAGAAATTGCATATTATGATTATTGATTCAAGACGAAATGTACAGAGGGGTAGTTTATATATAAGCTGAATCTAACTGAAGCATAGAAAAACGAGTTCAGTTAGTTATAACAGAAAGTAACCAACTATTTCACTAACTGACTAATTAGCTAACCATGTAATATTTACCAAACCAGTCCATCAAGAAAACATGAAGCAAAGTACTGTAACAGATAATCGAATCAATTCCAGAAGTTTTACCTGCAGGTATTTTTCGGCTATGATTCGATGCCTGTATGCAAGTTTTCTTTTGTTGGCATCATCAAGCGGAGGGCCTAATTCATCTTGGTTGAAGTCATAATCAGATAGGTCCTTCCCATCATCATATTTGGACAGAACATCAAGAAATGGCTTATTGTAACTTTCAATCTGCAGCACAAAAACCCAACACCAAACTAACTATCCACAATTAAAAACAAGCCATAGAAAATACTTGGACAAGAAAACCAAACTTTACTTGTTCATAGAAGAAATGATCATCACACAATTGCAGAATGAGATTTTCCCACATCTTCCCAAGCTCAACACCTTTCTGCACATCTTTCAGACCGTTGAAAGCCTCGGCATACGATGATTTCAGCAAAGAGTTGAGCAGTATAAGGGTCTCATCCATGTCCCAAATATAGACATCCAGCCTGGGATGGATGTTGTCACTGGAAGACACTCGTGTTTCCTCCTCACTCATCCCAGATGCAGCCGCCATTCCAGTATATACTCAAGATACTAACCTAACTATGCCCTGCACAGAAAAACATCACGACTCATTGCACAATGTTACTTTAATTTACTATTCAATATTGACATCATTATGCAGTGTTGTCAAACACATATCGCAGAAAATAACAGTTTGTTCAAATTCCGCTGAGCTAAAAACTATAATGACGATATAGCTGCGGCTCAAAACCACTGTAACTATCAACAATACACAAGGAAACGATACATAATTCTTCAAAAACAATACAATAAACTAATTACTTCAAATAATTGCTATGTAGAAAGTTAAAACAAGATATAATTAGGATTTAGTTAGAAAAAATGAAAATAATTATAGCATTAATCACACATTCAATTGCTGAACAAAATTAATCAAACCTGAGCTGAAAGAGTAATTCAACGGTGTAAATATAAGCTAATGATGATTTCAGAAATTTTAATCAATAAAATGGACGAGCGTGATATATTAATTATAAAAACAAAAATCATATTAAGATTCGAATCAGCGTGAAAAATACGAAATGAAAATCACGATATGGATGTATAGTTGCAGTTGAATAGATGGAAAGTTAGTTAGTTAGTTACCTTGCTTAGGTGGTTGCAGAGAAGAACGATCGATGACGTAGCGTTGTGAATATGAATGAGAAGAAGAAAAACATCACACTATTCAACCATTTCAGTTTCAATCTCAGTTTACCTTTTCTTTCTCATTTTCTTTTTTCATGGGCCGAGCGAGTAGCCCATTTGTTATGTTATTCTCATGTGCCCTCCAAAAATGACCAAAATACCTCTGATTCGGATTATATAATCCGAAACAGATTGTTAGTGTTTTTCGAATTACATAATTCGAATAAAAACAAAATCTGATTTTTTGTGTTTTTCTTTGATGTCAAAGGTCTTTGTTGACCGTTATATAATCCATGCATAAGCTGCAAAGCAATTGCAGGGATTATATGAACGGTCAACAATGACCATGCATCATAAACACTCTTAAAAAACTAAAAAATGTTGAAGAAAAACTAAGAAAAGAGGTGAAGTGAAGAATGAAGAAGTTTGTTGAAGATGTAAGCCTATTTATAACAAGGAACATAACTACGGTAAAAAAACGTGTTCCACCGTCCAACCGCCCAAAAAATCATTAAACACCCCACTAACCGTCCGAACCTTTGGTGAAACGCCATTGGCCAAATAAACTGAGGTGTTTCAAAATATATAATATGAACAACTTCAAACTGTGTGTTTTGGAGCGCTTTCATTGCGGATGACATTGAAAAAAATTAAAAAAGGCATCAAAAAAATAAGTAAACAGTTTAAAACAACATAAAAAAGGAAGCAAGGTATTTCAAGAGGATTGCTTTGAACTAGATCATGCTGCCTTGCTAAAGGACTTATTCATATCGTCAAGGCATCAAGATCTAGCTCATAGAAACCTCTTGACATTCATATCTTTAGGTGTTCATCATGCTTTTGGTGTTCATATATATAGACCAAGTTCAGAACTTCATCATGGTTTGTATCTATCCATCTATATATTTTTGACAGCATGCTAAAGATTTTTATTATGTGGTTAAATAGAAAGATATCTATTTGCGACCACATGAGAAAGATCTTCAACACAATGAGAAAAATTAATTAGTTTGTCTACCTGACACATGCTAATGCTTGGGTTTATAGCCACATTAGCGGGACTGACAACATCTAACCAAATTGGCGTAGAAACTTATGAAAATAATGTTGATAAATTAATAGAATTTAGTATAAATTCATTTATGGGTTTCATGGTTACCAATATTTTTGATGTCATGGCTCGAGAAGCAATAAAACGCAATTGTAGGTATTGGATTAAAGCCATGTTTTATTGGCCGCCACTAAAGCAAGGACTTTAGGTCTTTGACTTTTTTTACGTCCTGTATTAGATCTTATATTTTTATCTTTGAAAATATTTTTGTACATCAAATTTCGTAAACATGATCACTCGAAGTTCAAGCGATATACAAATGAAGAGTCATAGTTCATGTCGTAAGTTTGATTTCAATGCTAGGTATTTTATTGATTATTTAAACCTTAAATTCTTTTTGTCTTCTGATTCCTATCAATCGAATTCGATGTCGGTTGCTCTAAATATATTAAGACAATTAGTATGTAATTAAAATTTGTAAAAGTAAAAAATTAATTTATATTTATATCATTTTAATATTATTTTGTTATTTTATGATCACTAACAATTGATAGATAATGTCTATATTAAATATTAATTTCAACACACGTGCATGCATGCTCGCGCACATATATATATATATATATATTCAACACTTTTTTCTTTTTATGTTTTTAATTTAGATTAAATTCTGATCATTAAGAATTTTACTTAGCCTATGTATTAAGAAACGAAGCCTATATAAAGGCATGTGATAATCATTGTGTAATATCAAGTTTTAGTGAATGAAAATTAGTGTGTTCAAAATAGTCTCTCCTCTATTCTTTCATAGTTATTTTGTGAGTTTGTGTGTTATATGTCCCCACTAAATCTAATATCAAGAAATATTAAGCTGAAAGGTTTTGTGGTTATTACTTTATTTCTTCATTAGTTCCTATCGTCAGGTTAACCTCAATGCTAAATAATTTTGAGTTGTTGATATAAAAAATATATAGCTTCTTACATCAGTCATAATTAAAAATTTCTTCAGTGTCTATCAATCTTACATTAGAGATGAGAGTTTTGAGTTCAAACCTTAGTGAAAGTGGACTATAGACACCACATAGAGACACCAATAATAATTTGAGAAAATGACATAACTCAATATAATCATATATATCAATTTCGGACATGATACATATTCAACATTAGGACACACCTAATCCGAAGAGTATCCATGTTTCACCAGTCTTAACTAAGTGAGGACCACTCATGCAATAGGGTCGCCCGCTGTCAGTCATGCTCGAGGTGTCCGCACAATTTGTGAGGAGTGTGTTAAAATGTCTCTCATGATATGAGATACTTCTTGAAACATGTATTTATCGGTGGTGGCTAGTCCAATCTCTTCACCTTATAAAATAATGATCTAATATTAATAAGGACGATAAAGTAATGGGTAGTAGTATTTATTGAAGTTGCAGATAGTAGATTAGTATTGAACATAGAAGAAAATACAGGAAATACACAACATTCCATAGATAGCTTGCAGCACAAGAAAGCCACTTAAAAGGGCATTTTAGTCTTTTTCTGTTCTTCTTCTTTGTAACAGTTTTAGTTAGTTACTTGATCTATGTAACTACTATATATAGTTACTTGTAAGAACCTTTCAATCTAATGAGAAAGTTCACTCTTTGTTCATTTGACAATATGGTATTAGATTTACTCTCTCTCTCGTTGAGAGGAGTTTGTTACGATTCAGTTAGCTTCCGCCATTGATGCTCAAGCTCAAGCTTTTTCACCTTCTTAGTTTTTGTTGCTTTTTTGCAGAATCACCTTGATTCTTTTTCGTTTCTTCTCGATTCGATCTCAACTTTCCTTTGATATTCTTTGTTCTTCTTCTTTCTCACTTTTTCGCGCACTGTGATTGCGTTTTTCACTCATACTCTGTTTTCACCATTGTTACTTTTCTTGCTTCATCTTCATCATGCCTCCTCGTCAAGCACCAGTTGCTCATCAACCAGACACGGATTCTCCGTATTACGTTCATCCCAGCGAAGGTCCTAACTCCATTCTCGTTACTCCTCTTCTTGATGGTTCTAACTACCTCGCATGGCATCGTTCTATGAAACGTGTGTTAGGTGTGAAAAACAAGCTTGCGTTTCTTGATGGATCTATTCCAATTCCTCCTACTGATGATTTGAATCGTAGTACTTGGGAACGATGTAACTACATGGTTCATTCTTGGATTCTAAATTTTGTTTCTCCTCAAATTGCTCAAACTATTGTATTTCTTGAATATGCCATTGATGTGTGGATTGAGCTTCAAGAACGCTTCTCCAAAGTTGATAGAATCAGAATTGCTTCTTTACGTTCATCTATCAACAATTTGAAACAAGGAACAAAATGTGTGCTTGAATACTTCACTGAGATGAATCTCTTTGGGAAGAACTCAAATCTCACTGTCCAATGCCTATGTGTACATGTACTCATCCTTGTCGTTGTGAATCTATGAGGTCAGCTCGAGAATTTCGTTTGGAGGATCAAGTTATTCAATTCCTCACTGGTTTGAATGATAATTTTGGAGTTGTGAAAATTCAAGTTTTACTTCTTAATCCTCTTCCCTCAATTAACAAAGTTTACTCTCTTGTTGTTCAAGAAGAAAGCAACAATCATGGTGTTCATATTTCTTCTTCTATTGAGGACTCTAACATTTTGGTGAATGCTTATGAAGTAAGAAAACCTTCTTTTGGACGTGGTAAACCTAATACTGGTTCATTTCCACCTAAGAACAATTCCAAATACTGAACTTTTTGCCACAAAACTAATCACACAGTGGAGTTTTGTTATCAAAAGCATGGTTTCCCTAGTGCTAACAAGGGTACTTCTTCAACCAATGCTGTGAATTCAGATGGTGTTTCTGATTCTCAAGGTGTTGTTATAGGTTCTTCTGCTATTTCTCAAACTGGTTTGACTCAAGATCAGTATACTCATCTTGTATCCTTGCTCCAACAATCATCTTTGCTTCCCTTAGCATCCTCCAACCCCTCAGCAACCACCAACCATGTCATATCCACACCATCCTCCATGACTACTTCTGCAGGTATAAACACTATTTTCACCAATTCCTTGCATGTTAAGTCACCACATTGGCTCATTGATTCAGGTGCTAATGAACACATTTGTTCATCTATGCATTTTCTTCATTCATTTTACAAAATTAAGCATATTCTTGTCAATTTACCTAATGGCACATCAGTTTTAGTTCATTATGTTGGCACTGTTAGCTTTTCACCCAATTTTCATATTAATAATGTCTTATATTCACCCCATTTTCATGTCAATCTCATTTTTGTCTCTAAACTTTGTAAACTCATGACTTACAAGTTCAATTTTGTGTATATCTATGTACCATACAAGATGTGAAATCACAGAGGATGATTGGTTTGGGTGATCTCTATGATGGGCTTTATAGATTGAGAATTTCTACTCCTTCAAGTTTTAGTCAATCTTCAGTTTCTATTGCAAATTTTCTTTGTAATAAGTTTCAATCTCATTCATGTAATTCAGTTTCCTGTAATCTCAATGTTCATATACCTTCTAATGCTCTTTGGCACTTTAGGTTGGGACATTTGTCCAATCAAAAAATGTCTCTGATGCATCATTTGTATCCTGATATTACCATTGATAATAAATCCATATGTGATATATGTCATTTTGCCAAACACAGAAAATTACCTTATTCTTCAAGTACCTCTATTGCATCTTCTAATTTTGAATTACTTCACTTTGATATTTGGGGTCCTATTCCTAAAGTTTCTATACATGGTCATAGATATTTCCTCACTATTGTTGATGACCACAATAGATTTTGATGGACCATTTTACTCAAAACCAAATCTGAAGTTCCTTCTCACATCAAAAACTTCATTCACCTTATTCAAAATCAACACAATGTTACCCCTAAAATCATAAGATCTGATAATGGCCTTGAATTCTTGTTGTCTAATTTTTATGCATCTCAGAGCATTATTCATCAAAAGTCTTGTGTTGAAACTCCTCAACAAAATGGTAGAGTTGAAAGGAAGCATCAACATATCTTAAAATTTGTTAGGGCTCTCCTTTTTCAGTCTAAACTTCCTCATTTCTTTTGGTCCTATGATGTTTTACATGTTGTCTTCGTCATTAATAGAGTCCCTACTCCAATCTTCAAACCAATCACCTTATCATGTTTTGTTTGATGCCTTACCTGATATCAATTCATTCAAAGTCTTTGGTTGTTTATGTTATGCAGTCAAGAGCTAGAAAGTCTGTTTTCTTGGGTTACCTATAAAGGTTTTGTTCTTTATGACATTGATACCAAAGAAATCTTCATATCTAGAAATGTTACTTTCCATGAGTCAGTTTTACCTTATATTTCACCTACACCTCATTCAACATCCAATTGAGGACAGAAAATGTGTGCGCCATCCTTGATCAAGCTGGTTTTAATGAGGTATGTCTTTCTCATACTTGTCTTTTCAGTTTCCAAGCGAAGCCATCGCTCTGCAAAAATATGATGGTATATAAGGCATGTCTTGAAGATATATATTCTATTAAGATTCCTATTTATAAACACGAGCTGATATCTTGTACGAATCATGTCATACAAGATTAGCAGAATTTGGTACGTTTGATACTTGTTAATCCTTACTTGTTAATGACCGATGAAGAGGTTTCTGCGATACATCCTGAACACAATGTAGACTCTATTAAATCATTACTACCACGACTTCATTATTTTCAGGTAAGATGTTTTAAAAAGCAAAGGAAGAACTTAGAATTCACTTTATTTACAATCGGATGTGCTGCATTTATATGGTTTTCTTGTATTCACCATTTTGGGATGCTAGTTTGGTGTGAATAAATTTTTCCTATTATTTTTTTTTACATGAAGACCATTTTTATTTCAAACAATCGTACTCAGACTACTCCCTTTTCACCCTTCTCCAAGGTAATGTGCAGATCCGTGTACTTGTATATGTCCATGACCTCGTTGTTTCAGGTAATGATCGCACAACCATTCAACTTTTCAAGAGATATTTGAGTGATTATTTTCGTATGAAAGACTTGGGGGTGTTGAAGATTTTTTCGGCATAGAAGTGGCTCAAAGTCCTGAAGGGTTTTTCTAGTGTCAACGTAAATTGAGGATCAGCACTGATTTGGTCAACAAATTAGCTATAAATTAGTGTTGACTACTAGTATTAATTGTTGTAAATTATTAGGGGAGATATGATTCTAATTCTATCATTTAAAACTAGGATATGTGTTGTATGTATATATAGACCCTCAACGAGCGAATAAAATCATCGTTTGATTGCCTTCTCAATACAATTCTCTAATTTACACATATGTGGATGTGGATATATATACTCTAATATATGTAATCATTATCTTTCAAAAAAAAATCTGTAATCATTTTTTTTTTTTAAGAATATATCTGTAATAATTAATTTTGGATTGACTTATTGGTTTCTTTTTTGTATCTTTATCTATAACTAAATATAAAATAAGTGAATTGATGTGGATTGTGAGCCAAAAGAAAAGAAAAAAAAATAGCAAAGAAGATTGATGTGTACGATATGATATATGGTACATTCAACATTATACTAAAAAAAAAACATATGATACATTCAACGTATTTGCTTAAATTGCAGTTTAATCTAGATCACGTACATTATTCCAAACCAATAAATATAAATAAATGTTGATACTATTAAGGTGAAGTGACGATAATCGGTTAGCAACCAGGAAAGTACTCAACATCTTCTAATGACAAAGACTAAAACAATTATAAATTCCTTTATCTTTGTTAAATAAGTTTTATATTAATATTACGATGATTTTTAAGTTATTTTATCTTTCTTTTTTTACAAAATGTTTATTTATATTTTTTTTAATCAGGTTATTTTGTCTATTCTTACATAAGAAACATAAAGTATTACCGACCAAGAAAAAGAAGATACATCCCTTCAAAAAGAAAAAAGAAAAAGAAGAAGCATAAATATTTTTCCATTAATGAATTATGAATAATTATATGTTCGATATAATACTAAGTTGAATAAAATAACGATGACACCCTAATTTTATTGAAGTTATAAAATGTAACTTTTAAAATTACATAAAATCGGATAAAATAACGATGATACCGTGATTCCGTCAAACCCTAATCAAGTAAATTTAAATATGTTGATGTCATCCTTTACATTCTTGAGAGCCGTCCTATGGGCCCAAGATTTTTTCTCCACTGACACTAGAATTCCATAGTTTAAGCTCAACGTTTTACAACAGCACCACCTTCTTTCTTTTCTAAATGTTTCTTTGTCTTTTCTCCAATCTATATAATCAACCATTGAAATGAAACTAATGACAGATCATTTTATTATCATTAACCATTAATTAATATAAAATTTGATTCATTTTCGTCATTCTATGATAAGAATATGAAACAGAGATCTTGTAACCAAAAAACAAAGATCTGCATACCATCTGACGCTGACATGTTTGGTTTTATCCAAATGAGATTGGATTAAGGATTAAAAATTCCTTGTCATTTGTCAACTATGAACGGTATCTGATTACTCTTCTATTCCTTCTTCTAAATTTATCAACACGTCATTTTTATTAACAATTAACAATAACAATGTTATGATGACATATCATTGTTTCATTTCATATATAAATATATGAATATGATTCATTTACGAAAAAAATCCGCATATGCTCAAGAAAATAAATTATTACGAGCTATACTTGGGATTCAAGTGATTACTTGGTCTCCTGCCGGTTCATGTGGATACAAGGGTACATGAAGGGGGACATTGCTATAGTTTTTATTTTAAGAGGACAAGATTTTTCTCTATTAATAAATGTTTAACCTTTAATTTCTTGAGTGAGATAAAAAAGATGAGTTTTGTAACAAAAAACTATTAACCAAGACATATAATTACGTTCAATCCCTACATTTTCTTAAACTATTGTCGGTGTCGACGTATCAGTATCGTGTATGTGTCGATGCTTCATAGCTTGTTAGCATTTGCCTTCATTTAATCATTTTATTTGCAAATAACAGAGCAAAATAAAATCAAAGTTGTAAACATAAAAATCCACATATGATTAACAAAAATATTCATAGTATATACACACATGCTTAACAAAAAAATCAAATGTTACAATCACTCATTTACAAGGCAACCCAAAAACTTGTCTAGAGAAAACAGTTTACAAGGAACAACAAAGTGTTCCAAACATATGCAATAGATGAAATATAATTTGACAAAACATGAACCAACAGCATGGTTTTGTTTGAACATCATTCCTGCTGAGGACAAAATATGGAACAAAACCATGACCAAAATCCCTTCTTTTTCGTCTTTAGTGGCAAGAGTTTTGCATCCCTCTTGGTGACATAATCAGTCATATACTGCACAACTTCCTGTTAACAAACAATGAGCAAAACTTTAATAAATAAAGCCATTGAAAGAATAGTAACAAAACAAAAGCTATAAGAGTTTAGTTTCGATACACTGTCTGTATAAAAAGTTTTACACTATCAACAAATCATATGTGTAATTTTAGAAGTATTTATGATTAAAGTCAAAATTTGTATGATCTGTTGGTGTAAAAAATATTTACACCAGCAGTGTATATGAGTTCAATACAAGTTATAATACATCAAAATATTTATATTTACCTGAGCACCCAACTTGACAACTTCTTTTGGTGGTACCTCAAGAGGAGTCTCATCAGCCCGAAAAACTCTCAACTTAGACAAAAACCTAAAAGAATCAGGCAAAGCTTTGATTTGATCACCACTTATATCCAACTCCTCAAGCATTTCAAGATTTCCAATTGATCTTGGCAATGCTCTTAAGTCAGCAAAATTCTTTCCTAAGTTTAGTTTCTTCAAGCTAACCGCGAAACAGAAATTCTCTGGTATGAATTCGAGCTCGTTAAAACTAACATCAAGTTCCTTCAAATTACTTAGATTACCAATTGTTGTAGGCAACATCTTGATTCTATTATAGTGAACAGTGAGAATCTCCAAACATTCAAGCTTCCCAATTGCCTCAGGAAGTGCCTTGAGTTCATTGAAATCTAGCTTTAACACACTTAGTAAAGTGCAATTTCCAATTGTGAAAGGTAGTTCCTCAAGCTTATTTGTCTCGACATTTAATCTCTTTAAGCTGATTAAACTCCCAATTGACTCATGCAAATGTGTGAAATCATTTGTACTCAAATCAAGATCAATGAGATTTGTCAAGTTTCCAAAAGTATCAGGAAGTGATTTTAGTTTATTGGCATGTAGGTCAAGTTCAATAAGGTTTATTAACTCACCAAATGAGTTTGGAAGGTTTATGAGTTGGTTTGAATGAAGATCAAGCTTTGTTAAAGCCTTTAAACCTACAATTGTTGTTGGAAGAGCCATGATTCTGTTTTCAGATAAGTCTATTTGAGTAACATCAGATAATTTTCCAATTGATAGTGGTAACCATTCCATTTGATCCACTAATTTCCCTCTAAGCTCAAGGATTGTGTCCTTATTATTAGCACAATTTTCAATTACAGTTGCCACTTTCATAAGACTCAATTTCTCAATGCTTCCATCTCCTACAAAATAAAAGTCAAATCAAATAAAATACATTTGTTTTTCCTTTGATTGGACAAACAACTTCGTTAAGCACTTATAGCATAACCACTTATGATATAAATTTTACGTAAAAACTTTATTTATAACAAATGATGAAATAAAGTCAAACTATTTTCATATAAGCTAAACGCTATTTTCATCAGCTACCCTGACGTGATTATAGAAAATAAGTTGAAAACAACTTACGAACAGTCTTACAAGTGCGTAAATCGGTAGATAAACTCAAATAACTCAGTTGAAACAAACACTAAACCTAATCAAATCCATGATAGTGTTAATAAAATTCAGTTGGTGAGACAAGAGACGCCGAAAGAGTTATAACCATAAGATACATAATTCAAACTCATGATATCCATAATCCAAGTAAAATTATTAAACTAACCTGTTAACAAAAACGGCTTGTGCACTAAGGAACCCTTTTCACCTTCAAAATCATCACTCTTTTGTGGCTCTTCCTCTTCCTCCTTTTCATAGTTAACCACATCTTCATATAAAGTGGGAAGTTTCTTTTTCTTTGTATCCTCATCAGGAGAAACCAATTCAGAAGCTCTTTGAATAAGATCACCAAAGGTTTGAAACATCTGATCAAGCTGAAGAAGGTGAAGAGCTTCTTTTCTCTGTTGATGACTTTGAAAAAGGACCCTAGTGTTCTTGAGTTGTTGAAGAACAAAGAAAAGATCGTCAGGAACATCTTTTGGTTTTTCTTGTGTTGCAATTTCTCCGAGTTTGATTTGTTCCACGTTGTTAAGAGTGTCAAGCGTTGACGTTGCAGCTTCTATTTCTTCTATAGAAGGTCTAGGTGGAAGAGAACCATAGATTTGTGTGATTTCTTGTATTGTGTCTAGAAAGGCACGCGAAGGTGGTTGTGGATAAGGTGTGGTGGCCATGAATATTGATATGTTGGAAGAAGGAAGAGAAGTTTGGAGTGGCTATGTACAAATAGTTGTAGAAATGAATGGAACAGGGTTGGGAGAAAGAAACAAAGTGGAAATGAAAAAAGGACAGAAATCTTGTGAGTGTTGTGAAAAATAGAGAAATGGTTGTTATGTACACCTAAATTTTCTTATGATTTGGTTTGGTCCTTGTCTCCTTTACTTTGTTTAAGACAAGACTAAGCAAACCTCGTACACTTGAGCTTTATTATATTTTTGGGTTAATAGAGTTTTACCCCATGCAATATAGGTCATTTTCAGTTTTACCTCCTGTAAAATATTTTTTTGGGATTTCGTTCTTGTAATTTGAAGATTTTTGGTTTTGGACCTTCATGAATTTTGTCCGTACAAAATCGAAGATATGGCAGGGGTAAACCGAAATTTGCTCAAATTAACAGGTGGTAAACCGAAATTTACTCAAATTACAATGGGGTAAACCTAAATTTGCTCAAATTACAGGGGTGAAATTTTCCTTGAAGGTCCAAAACCAGAAAATCTTCAAATTACAAGGATGAAATTCAAAAAAAAAAATTTACAGGGGAGAAAATCGAAAATGACTTATATTACAGGAGATAAAGTACTATTAACCCTATATTTTTTGAAATAGCTTTTATGTTATATTAACTTACTCCTATTTGACTACATAACTTAACTTAGTTGGTATGACACAATATATAATATATGCGGGGATCGAAATTCGAACTCCGGATATCTTACTTCTCACATTTAAAATATGTGAGCTATATCCCAGTTACTTTTGAGTAGAAAACCACTTTTTAATATTTGAAGTTAGTTTTAAATAAAGGGTTATTTTGTAAATATCATTTAGTTATGTTTTTTAAATAAATAAATAAATCCATCAAACTGTTTCCTCAAAACTCCATACGTTCGGCTCGTTGAAGTAATTCCCTGTCGTTAACCACGACGGCCTCAATAATGCCACTAAAGTCTGAACAAATGTACAATCAAGAATTCTATATATCTTCAACAAAAACAAAAAAGAATTCTATAAAATAAGAATACTTATTTGAGAAAGGAAATGGAATAATTGTTTGAGAGAATTATCTACATCCAAAATGATCCAAAAGTTCCAATGATTTAATTGCTTGTTAGCTTCACTGCATAGTAGAGTAGTATTGACGTGGAATACGTTGTAAGAAAAAATAATAAGAGAGCAAAGTCCGAAAGAAAAAGAAAAAGGAAATTAATTAGTTGGGTTTTAAAAAAAATCATTTACTACCCTTTGATTTAAACTAGTTTGAAAGAAAGAGTTTGGGTTTTAGGTGATAGTAAGTTAGCAATCTCCTGTATATAAAAGATATATTGACTCCATGACAATCTTGTTTTACTATTAATCGATTAAATCTTTTAAATAATAGATTAATGAGCAATCATACTTAAAAATAGTTAAGGATTCAAAAATAAAAATAATGTATAAGTTTTATGTATAAAAAAATTACTTTCTAAACTTTCAATACACAATGTATTCGATGCATCATTCCTAAATAAAATTTTCTTTTTAAATTTCTTAACAAGTGCCCTTAAGTAAGTGATCGTTTGTATTTTCCTAAAAATAAAACAAAAATTTGAACTCAATTCTAAATTGTTTCTATTTGATAAATAAGTGATTGCCCTTAAATAGTATATGAACTTTATCTAAGGATTAATTGTTAGAGAAAAACAAAGTTCAATTCTTGAGTGAAACCATTTTTATCCGACTTTACTTACCTCCAGAGTAAACTTTGGATTTGCAAAGCCCTTCTCTGATGAATTGAAGGGTCAACACCAAAAAGAAAATCTTTTATATCGGATGCAAGCACCATTTAGTTATAAGAAGAATGTTAAGAACACTATTTTCAACACTCTCCCTAACATTCACTATCTTATTGGATGAAATTAGAAACACTTTATGTCGAACAAATCGCTTTTTATACCATAAGCTTTTACGCGAACATACGAATAACCACCGAATGATTTTGCTTCTTCCCTGTCAGACACATTTTGTGTTGTACTTGTCATCAACAAACGATGCACACATGATGGTCTCTCCAATTTCTTTTTTGATTTGTTTGATAGGATGCTATAACAAGAACACTTATAAAGTAAATGTGAGAGGATGCTTTTATTGTAGATTTTTGGGGAGTTTTGGAAGGTCTCTGGTGTGCGAAACGTATGAGGTTCACTGTAGTAGAATTAAATGTGGACTCTTTGGTGGTTGTGAATATTATTACGAGTGGGAAGGAAAGCAATGCGAGTGGTAGGAGTCTTGTTCAAAAAATTAGAAAACTTCTTCAAATGGAATGGAAAGTGAAGGTTAAACACTCATATCGTGAAGCAAATAGGTGCGCTGATGCGTTAGCTAATATTGGATGTATCATGGGGAATGAGATGATGTTTTATGAGTTGTGTCCGACTCAAATTAACCATTTGTTAGCTGCTGATAAAGCAGGGGTTACTTTTCCGCGCTTGATTAAGATGTAATTTCTTTTTCCGGGCTTCGGCCCTCCCTTTCATCAAAAAATAAATGTGAGAGGATGCATTGTTCTTTCATATTGTTATCATTAAAACATCAAGAGTAAGAATTGTATATGGACCAACTTAGTTGGTTTTGCCAAATACGTCTCTTAGAATGATACACCACAATTTTGTATAATTCATCTTGTGCATTTTCTTCCTTCATGCTATCTGATGATGTTTCAACTCTCAAGGGTTCATTTCTCTTGAGAATTCAGTCCCGATTACTTTGCAATTTTTTTTAAAAAATTATGTTAATTTTAGAAGATAACAGACTCTTAAAGTGAACATTTGAATACATTTTTTTTAAAGGAAAATGCTAGTGTTTATGAAAACACAAATCACGAAACAAGGCAAAGAAATCACATTCGTAGTTTACATTTACAACCTGTGTATTTTCTCCAAAAGAAGAATTGTTGTTGTTGTTTCAACCGTTCAAGTAGTTATTTGTTGATTTCATGTGATGAATATGTGTACGAAACAGCATGGGTGACACAATCGCATCCAGTTATCCACTATCTGCCGAACTACAAATCTATCCGGCATATAATAAAATTATTAATGAATTGGATCTAATACATCCATTTAACAATTTGAATGTTAGTATTCAATAAAAAAATTCAAAAACTCAAATGAAATCTTCTTTTTTATATAACTTTTATATTACAAAAATTTATTAAAATTATTTTGAATACTAAATTTGTTTTTTTCAAATAATAATAACATTGGTCATTGGCCGCCAAGTGTCGTGTTCAGTAACCAAAGTATTGTCCCAGCCATCAGAATGTTGTTGCAATCGCCACCGTCAATAACTATAAGGCTTCCATGGTAGCCGCTAGATGAACACCTCCACCCTACCACCACCAATTCAACAAACTTATTTTAATTATATATAAATAATTTAAATAAATGCAATTTTTAAATTAATATACAAATGTATTTTTATAATAATTGATTATTCATCATTTTCAAATTGATTTCCCTTAGTTTTAGACTTTGTTTTAATTGATTTTCTTAGTTTTTAATTAGTTTGTCTTTTTATAGTAGAAATCAACATTGATGGCAGTCAGTCATACGTAATTTTTAGAGTCTTTTAATTAAGTTTTAGTTCTATTTTTATTAGTTTAGTATTTTAATTTGGAGTCATTTTAAATAAATTGTTGTTTTTAATTTATTGAGTCAAATGGTGTACTATTATTATTATCATCATCAATAGCCACGTTTTGGTAATATGCTCCATAAAAAATTTCCATAAAAGTTATTTGTTATTTGTTCCATAAAAATCCATAAAAGTGAGGATTTAAGTGAGTTTGTTATAGGAAAACATAATATTAACCCTTGAAGGATAACCAACATTTACAGAACTTTACTTAACAAATTTCATAGCTAATGTTTGTAATATGAAATTGATCTTGATTGCATCATTTACGAAACATTACTTAAAAAATTTCATAGCTAATGTTTTATCAACTTTGTTCCATAAAATTGGTTTTGAACGAGAATTTCCTGAGGGATAACCAACACAAATTTGAAATAATTTCAAAAGCATATATGCTATTGATTTAACAAATAAATCAATATTCAACTTCGCAGATAGATTAGACTTGAATATTAAATATTAGTTCGTTAAGAACTATATAACATTTAACCAATTAACTCTGTAATCCTTACATCACACTTGAATTCTTCAAGAACCCATGGAGAATAAAATTTGAGATTTTAAGTTCTTTAGGAATCATACACAATTAAATAAATTCTTTTCTTTGTGCAATCTTTCAGAGATGCATCACCATTGAAATGGAATCTTCAGGAATTTATTGAGAATAAAACTTCAAATTTTTATGTTCTTCAAGAACAATATAACAAATCTAATCAGTTTTTTTGTGCAATCCTTCAGAGAAGAATCACTATTAAATTCTTCGGAATTTAATTAGAAAAATTTATTTGTGTAATTCTTTAGGGATGCAATGCCGTTGAATTCTTCAGAAATTCATTAGAAAAATTTATTTGTGTAATCCTTGAGTGATGCACTGCAATTGTTTGAATTATATAATCTGAAATCTTTAGAGAAGGGTTTAGATTATATGAACTGAACCATCATAGAATATGTTAATACTAGAGATTTTGGTAGGATTCAAAACATATAAAATGAAATAAAATAAAATGACCTAGATACAAAAATTGCATGTAAAATAATAGGTTTTTATAAATGCAATTGCATAATACTTAAGCATAATTAAAGAAGCCTAACATACCACTGTTGAAATTATAAGCTGAGTGATAAAACAAATGGTTTTTCAAAAGGTTGTTTTGAACTTGATCATGCCGTTCTTCCGGTAGAAATATGTCAGTTGGTAAGACATCATAATAAAGTACGAAACAACTTCTTGGTGTTTAGATTTACTAGATAAGTGTTCATGGTTACTTGTTATGTTATACAACAAATGAACCAAACAGACAAATTTAAGCAAGTTTTTGTGCGTCGTGGGCCACATAGAAAATCATGTACTTTACATGTTCAGATTATAAAATATGAAATATCTCTCACTCTCACCCTACAAAATAAGAGTTCTAACACAGTTTATGACCAGTTCAAATGATATAAACCGAACAATTTTGGGGTTATTTCAGATTATATAATCCGAACCAGATCAAAATGTAGAGGATGACTTGGTCAATAAGATTGAGTCATTGAAAACATTTTTTCAGCTGGTCAGAAACACTTACTTGTCAGAATCTCTTTAACCACGATTTTTGACCATGCATTGACAACCTTACGCATTTGTAATCATAATTTGATTATATGTTAGTTGCAATTTTAAGGTGGTTCTTGTTTTTGTTGTTGAGTGTTTGAAAACAATTTTAAATATGACATTTCTATTCATTCTATGTGTTACATGCGACTTCCCAATCTTGACTACCTTGCATAAATATAGGTAAAAAAACGAAAATAAGAATAGGTAAACACACAAGTTTGATTATTGGTTGGAACAATCCTGGATCAGACTATACTTACATCACGACCAAACTCCAGATTCCTAGAAACCGGAGGGTTGACAATAAAAAAGGATAGGTAAACACAATGAAAATAAGATTACATTGATTTTTAGAAATTGCAATCAAAGCCAATCATTTGAATAAATATACAACCAACCATTTAAATAAAGATACAATGAAAGGAATCAAAGGAATAACAACTCGTAATTTCTCATACCTACTCAACACCTTTCATTCTTTTAAATGGTTGGTTGTCTGATTATTAAAAAAAAGGTTAAGGATTGAGAAACCTATTTTTTTAAAACCATAAGGCACAAAACGAAGTTAACACAATTGAAAACACGTGAATTAAGTTCATGTGAGCATACATTTATGAGAATCGAAGATACATAAACTAAAATCACGTCCATTTCTTTCAATTAAGTTCCACATACACATATATTAGAATTAAAGATACATGAATTAATTTCACGTCCGTTTATCTGAACTCATTTTAAGTAGCCCTACGTGTGCGCCCCTGTGACATCAGAGTACAAAATGAAACACATAAAATTTACAGAAAAAATGGAACACAACAAACGAGTAAAGGGAAGTAAAAAGTTAGAACAAAAATGAAACGGAATTAAGGATATTTTTGTCAATTCAAGATGAAATGAGAAAGAAATCTATCGAAATTTTAGGAATAATGTAGTGATGACCTAACTGAAATTTCATTGCTCTTTTCTTTCTCTTCTTTTCGCTTTCTTCAATCAAATTTCAATTTCAATCTTTTGAGTCCAAATGGGTTGTACGGTGAGAGAGAAACACATCAGAGCTAATCGGCGACCACGATCAACGGCGACGACGGCGACGGCGAAACCTGATTCCGATTCATCGGAAATCAAAGATGCGATTTCGAAATCCATTGAGGAATCGGGTCTCAAACCCTTCAAATACGATCTTTCTCGTGTTGATTCTTTGAATTCTCACTGTCTGATTCCTATCCCCAATCCAAACCCTAATTCTGATGAACCTGGCTGGGGCTACTGCACTGAGGAACAATTGGAGGAGATTTTGTTGAAGAATTTGGAATTTGTTTACAATGAAGCTGTTTCCAAGATTGTTGCTTTGGGTTATGATGAAGATACGGCTTTGAAAGCGGTTTTGAGGAATGGCCATTGTTATGGTGGGATGGATGTTTTGACGAATATTTTGCATAATTCGTTGGCGTTTTTGAATAGTAATAGTGGTGCTTATGTTGGTGTTGGTGTTAATGGTGCTGTTTGTGCTGGTTTTGCTCGTGAGGGTGAGAATATGGATGAGCTTGAACCGGTTTTTGCTGATTTGAAGCATTTGGAGGAGTATTCTTTAGCTGGGATGGTGTGTTTGTTGCAACAGGTTAGGCCGAATTTGAGTAAAGGTGATGCAATGTGGTGTTTGCTAATGAGCGATCTTCATGTTGGGAAAGCTAGTACTATAGAGATTCCTGTGCCGGGGAGTGCAGGTGCGAGGGGAGCTGCTGCTGTTGAATCTGGTTCTGGTGGTGGTGGTGGTGGTAAGGCTCGTTCTAAACCGGTTGCTCATAGGTCTTTTCCACCCTGTAAGTTTCATGAGGGGTGGGGATTTGGAAATGGGGATTACCCCACGAATGCGAATGGGATATTGTCTTGTGCTCCAGTTTTGCAGAGGGAGATTGAATTCCCGAAGAGGTTTGATCTTTCTCCGCCAATGAAGTGCTTGTTGAAGAGAAATGTTGCCATGTTTGCTGCTGGTTTTAGAGCAAACACCAAGCAATTGCAGGCGAAGGGGAAGGCCAATGTTCCTGGTCGTAGTGCTGTGTCGAATTTGGATTCTCCGGTTGTATCTGGGGCTGAAACCACAGTTGATCCGTGTGGACACTCTCGGGTTGTTGATAACCAAGAGGCTGTGAACTCAGTGCTGAGTAAATTTCGTGACTTGAATCTTGATGAGAATTTGGAGTTTGTGGCTGAGGATCAGAAGGATGAGGTGATAGTGAGTATATTTCATCAGATAAAGGATTTGGAGAAACAGGCCAAGGAGCGGAAAGAATGGGCTTATCAGAAAGCATTGCAGGCCGCGAAGAAGCTAAGCAGTGATTTGACAGAGCTCAAAACATTAAGGATGGATAGAGAGGAGACCCAGAAATTGAAGAAAGGGAAACAGGCACTTGAGGACACAACCATGAAGAGACTCTCGGAGATGGAGAATGCTTTGAGAAAGGCTAGTGGTCAAGTGGACCGTGCAAATGGAGCTGTGAGAAGATTAGAGACTGAGAATGCTGAAATCAGAGCAGAGATGGAGGCCTCCAAATTAAGTGCATCAGAGTCGGTTACAGCTTGCTTAGAAGTTGCAAAAAAAGAGAAAAAATACTTGAAGAAACTTCTAGCTTGGGAAAAACAGAAAGCTAAGCTGCAAAAGGAGATTTCTGATTTGAAAGAGAAGATATTAGAGGATCGAGAAGTGTCAGCTCAGAATAAGCAGCGCCAAAAAGAAGCTGAGGTTCTCTCTTTGCCCCTTATTATTTTATTTATATATATCTATTGACAATGCCACACACAAACCACCAAAAAGGAACAGCAAATATCATTTTGCTCTGTTTGCATAGAATGAGTTTATTGATTGGAATTGCATGTTGCATGTCAGAATAAAAGTAACATGTTTCAACCATAATCTGTGTTACTCATTTTGCACATTGAATTCCATTTGGTTGAACATTACATGTGTTTACGGCTTGAAACAAGTAGGAGTTTAAGTCCTGGGCCAAGCCAATTCCCAAACAGGGATTAGTTCCACAGTCTCACCCAAAGAAAATTACATGTTTCAAAATCAGACATCAACATGGCCTAGACTAGTGTGACACAGTTTGCTATTGTCACATTGAAATTGATCGTTTTGTCATAAAGGGGTTTTCAGTCATTGAATGCATATCTAACTGGGAGATTAATATCTTATAGTTCAGTGTAGCAGTTTATGATTATTAGTTGAAAAAGATTACAATTTTGTATTCTTTTTCTTCTTTTTCGTGCCTTTGATGCATACTGGTAATTTATCATTGAACCATGTATGCATAGCTTGGAGACAAAACTGAGCCTTTGTTTCATATGGCACATAATTGAAGTTTGTGTCAAGACATGGGGGTATACGGCACACTACTTCAAATTCTATGGCACATTTCAAATTTTCTGCATCCGTATCTTTGTTTGTCGATACTTGATTGCATGTATTTATGCACACACCAGAATAGTTCATGGCAGAATGTGGTTCGAAGCAGCTGCTCCAAAATATGATACAGCTGCTAAGCAGATAGCAGAATGACCATTACACCAAAGATAGATGCAATGTGAAATTTTTTATAATTTGTAATACACACATAATTGGTATTTGATACTAAAGGTTCCAGTACTCAAGAATCAAGACACATTTATCATTAATAATCAAAATCTCAAGTACTTCTTGATTCTCGGCTTCTTCTTGGCGCTGTGTATTCTGAGCCTCTTCCATGCAATTGTAATCTTATGGCCTATTTGTTTTTTTATCTAACAGGTAGAGGTTATAATTCTTATCTTATTTTATGTTATAACAATGTTGTTAAATAGCAGCATTAAAGCGATATACCAAAACATATTTTGATGACTCTGCTATGAGAACTTCGACACTGTCCTAGTATCCCTATAAGGGAAATAGCGGCCGCTATTCCAGCTCCGGCTAGCACATGTAGTGGCAATAGCGGAAATAAGAGAATTTAAGGATTATTTTTTATGAATAAATAAAACTGAACAGTCTGCATGTGTGCTACACATGACTTATTTTTAAAATAGAAAAACTGAATAGTTATTGAATATTGCTACTATGTTCACTGTAGGACTTGAACCTTTACATACTTAAGTTTTGCTCTGCCTCCCTTCTAAAATTTTTGATATTCTGTACTATATCACTTTTTAGTGTATTTGGTTGCTGCACATTCATGGGTATTTATTTTAGTAGCCATATGAAAAAACTTGTTTGCTTGCTTCAATTCTCGATGATCCTAACTTATATTCTACAGGTATTTTCTTATTAATAAAGGCGTAAGTGACTTTAAGAAAGTGCTAATCAATGGCCTAATGGTACTGATTAATTAATCAAAAGTTATGAAGTTTTTCATGTAACAGTTCTTTAGCCAATGCCCCTGGGCATTGGTTAGCGAGACTCTTGATATTATCACACCTGAATTTTCTTTTTGTTGACTTATTTAATTCCTGTGATTTTGTTAGCAATGATCTGTTACTTCAACCAATACGTATCTTACAAATAAATATGTGCTGAAAACTGCATTTCTTCACCAAAAAGAAAAACAATAATTTGTTATTTCTAAACCATTTATTTTGCATAATACTTAATTACAGGCTAAATGGAAGGAGGAGTTGAAGGCTCAAGAAGGTGCCTTGGTACTAGTTGATGAGGAGCGCCGTTCCAAGGAAGCAGCTGAATCAGATAATAAGAGGGGGTTTGAGGCTTTGCGTCTGAAAATAGAATTAGATTTCCAGCGCCACAAGGATGATCTAAGCAGACTTGAGAATGATCTTTCGCGCCTTAAAGCATCCGTTCGATCTGCTGCATTGCATCACCAAAATACTTCACCTATCAAAGACTTTGAGGGTACAAAGCCTCAAAGAGAGACAATTGCTAAGCTGCTTCTGGATTTGGATGATTTATCAGAAAGTGAAGCTAATAACAACAGAGAATGCATTATATGTATGAAGGATGAAGTCTCCGTTGTTTTCTTGCCGTGTGCTCACCAAGTCATGTGTGCTAAATGCAGTGATGAGTATGGGAAGAATGGTAAGGCTGCTTGTCCTTGCTGCCGAGTTCAAATCCAACAGAGAATCCGTGTATTTGGGGCATGCTCGTAGCTTAATTTATAGATATATTTCAGTGACTTGGGTAGATATACCCCGTGAATTTTACATAAATTTGCACTTACTTATTGGGACAATTTGTCTCCCTGTTCTCCAGATTGCATAGGAGTTTTGTTCATAGGCAAGAATTGTTCTTATTTATATTTACAGTTACATACAGTATAAAATAAAATAAAAACAAAGTTCTTGCATTAGCTTATCCGTTGCCTTGTTTGAAAATAAGAAGTTGGCAACAGAGTCATTTTATTTTGACAGGTGATGACCTTCCTATTACATGGCAAGTTTGGTCCATTTTCCCTTTAATCTAAGTATGGCCTGATTCAAACCCTTTCATTTTGCTGATTTATATACGTAGCTGCTGATTAATAAAAAGGTATGCTAAGGAATTAACTAATTGAGATTTCACTCGTTTAACATGTCTTGCTGGTGCATGACTAATTTTACTCCTTAGATTAATGATTTGTCTGTAATAATATGGTGCATCTTGATGATTCCTTTCTCAACTAAACGAAATTCTTACCTCTGATTTCACAGACAACTCTTTAGTGCAAATTTATGCTTAAACAAACCCTCTTCTTTTTAATTTTCATTTTTTTTAAAAAAAACATTGTTTGTTTTGTAATATTATGATATGGTTGAGGGTTTTAAACATTACTATATCCAACAACAAAGTAGAAGAGAAAAGCTTCATGTTTTATCTCAGAGTCAAACTAGTTTTGTTGAATCTTCTTCAACTATGAAAATCAATTTGTATCAAAGAGAAAAAAAAAAAAGAAAAGAACTGGCAGAATTTTAAGAAACTTATTGAAGTCCTTAACTGGATCCATATATATATCCACTCATTTTTGTGATCGTATCTCAATTTTCTCTTCAACTAGAGTTTTCACTAGTAAGTTAACTCACAAATATCTCATCTCTGTCCAACATCTCATATTCATTCTTTCACTTTACATTCTCAAATAAATAAATAAATAAATAAATAAAAAATGTTATGCAACTTTAATTTTTTTAAATATAAATATATAACTCGTTGATTTTATAAAATTTAAAATCAACTGTAGCACATTGAAATATATTTTTTTTAACAGAGAAATCAAATTTTACTATTATAAAACCTCTAAATGCTATTAGTAGCATAGTTTTGCCACATACTACCCCTACTGAAAGGGTAAAAAAATATCCTTTAGCTTAAATTGCATGCTTTGTGAAAAAGTAATGGCTACCCTTTTTTCCAAGAGGAAAAGGGAGTCTGTTGCCAATTACAGTATGAATTATCTGAGAATAAAGAGACCACTAATTTCCAGCTTCCCGTGAACCAAAGAGCACCTTAAATGCTACTAATCAAACTTTTATGGTATTGCTTTCTTGCACACTGCCCACTGCCTTTCCAAATGACACTACTCTAATAACATATCAACTCATAATCTAAATTTTTTTAACACTTAAAAGTATACTTAATTAAAACATAAAATAGTTGTGTTGAATACATAGTCTATATGTGTTGAGTTGTGATTAAAGAATAGTAAAATCACCACAGAAAGATTCAAAAGATAAGGAAAAAAGTACTATAACTCAGAGCACAAGTTGTAGTCAAGCCTAATAAAGAATCTGATACAAATATAAAATGATAAAAAAAGCAGTAGCCAAAGCCAGGAAAATGAAAATAACACAAGCAGTTAATAATTGATATCTAATTAAGACTTGAGAAAGCTACTCTCATTAAAGCTTTGAGCACTTTATAATGTAATGCATGTGAACATAAAAATGACATCTCTAGTTTTTTCACTCTATATAACAATCATATAAAGTTCATGTCTCTGTAGAAGGTTAGAGTTCTAAGCATCATACATCTAGAATCACCATTTTTTTTTTAAAAATATTTCTTTGCTACTTACACTATTATCACTATAATAAGACCTAGCCCTTTTATAAGAAATGATTCCGAAAGTTCATGATGGCCTTGAAATGGCTATGGCTAGGAACGAGAGTGGCGAAAACCTTGAGAAATGGAAGAAACGTATGCATGTTTTTGGTGAGAGGCTTAAAAGGTTTCCTTGTTTGGTTTGGAAGACTACTTGGAAGGTGGGATGTGATGATCCAAGAAGGGTGATCCATGCATTCAAAGTTGGTTTATCTCTCACTCTTGTATCATTGCTTTATATATTGGAGCCACTCTTTAAAGGGATTGGCCAAAATGCTATTTGGGCTGTCATGACTGTCGTCGTGGTTTTTGAGTTCACTGCAGGTATTAGATCCTATCTAAACTCAAATAGTCTTGTTTTGTACTTTTTCATCCATGATATTGGCGAAAAAATACAAATAAATGCGACCGATACGGCAGCAATTGTGGATGAATACTGCAATTTAAAACCATGATAGAAACAATATAGTGTATTGATGACTTTAATTTGTAATTTTTTTTTATGGCAGGGGCAACTTTATGCAAAGGGCTGAATAGAGGATTAGGGACACTATTAGCAGGATTATTGGCATTTCTTCTTGATTATGTTGCAAATGCATCTGGTCAGGTCCTTCAAGCTGTTTTCATTGCAGTTGCAGTTTTTATAATAGGTATATATTTGATAACCAAAATGGTTTTACTAAAGTTAATGCATGAAAATTCCCTTTGTTTTAAATTGCTCAAATATTACTCCTATATGTATAGTGTTATTATTTGAACATCACAATTCTAACAGCGTTGATGTGATTGAAAGAAATAGAACAAATACATAAAACTCAAAATTTTATGTTTATATAGTATCCGACAATATTTGTTTAATTTGTCATCACTCAAACTGTAACCTTCTTTTCACTATCTTGTAGCTAGTCTAGAGGCCTCAATTGTAACCAATTAATGTGTCCTGTTAATTTGTTGTGTATGGCAGGATCTACGGCCACTTATATGAGGTTCATTCCTTATATAAAGAAGAATTATGATTATGGTGTGGTTATATTCCTCTTAACCTTCAACTTGTTAACTGTTTCGAGTTACCGGGTTGATCATGTCTTGAAGATGGCACATGACCGCTTCTTCACCATAGCCATTGGCTGTGCCATTTGTCTTTTCATGAGTCTTTTAGTATTTCCAAATTGGTCAGGGGAAGACCTTCATCATTCCACAGCTTTTAAACTTGAAGGCTTAGCCAAATCTATAGAAGGTATGCCCAATTCATAACACATTCATAATATCGATGTTTTATTACGTTGCATATTAACAATTTATTGTATGGTGTGAAATATTGCAGCTTGTGTCAATGAATATTTTTATGGAGAAATTGAAGTTTCTGGTGATATAAAATCATCTGAAGGTCCAATATACAAAGGTTATAAGGCGGTTTTGGATTCAAAATCCACAGATGAAACATTGGTAAGCTATCAATCTTGTTTTGATTAATTCAAAATCATGCTAAGTATAATATAGCTCACACAAAAAGCTGGTCTTTATGAGAAATTCTTGTATAAATGTCAGACACAAAAATTATGTGTACTAAGCCAAACAAAACTAAATGATTCACAAGTCTTTTGTGCCTAATAAATATTTATTTATTCAAAATGATCATATATCAGTTGTTAATTCTCTTAGAAGAATATATTGATCTTCAAATGGTTGTGTTTTGAATTGTGTAGGCATTACATGCAAGTTGGGAGCCAAGGCATTCTAGGTACTGTCACAAATTTCCATCGCAACAGTATGTAAAAGTTGGAACTGTTCTTCGCCAATTCGGGTACACAGTGGTAGCTCTACATGGTTGTTTGAGAACAGAAATTCAGGTAGGGTAACATTTGAGTTCTTAACATAATTTTGACCATTTTTGTGAATCTGTACCTAATCACGGTTTAGCATCTCATTTGATAAATGAAAGCGATGCCTTTATATTCTTTGATGGAATTACCACTTTGACTAGTCCAAATAGTAGTAATATTTATAAGTGGGACAATCGCCACCTCGTGAATTAGATTTTGGAATTGAGTGATACCAGAATCCAAATTTTAAGACGGTATCAAATTATGTTGTTGGGAAACCTGTCATCGAGCCACTCAGAGATAAGTCTAAACTTCACCCTCCAAATGACTCCCGCGTAAAGTGGGGGCAACCTTCACCCGTAATTTAGCAAATTCTAAGATACTTTTAACTGTAGAAATATGAAAAAGGATGCATCATTCAATTTGCAGAAAAGAGAATTCTTCTCTACTTTTTCTAGTATTTTTCTCCTTTTAATTCAATTTATTATCCTTTTCAGACACCACAATCTGTTCGAGTCCTGTTTAAGGACCCTTGCATAAGGCTAGCAGCAGAGGTATCAAAAGCACTAATAGAACTAGCCAACAGCATAAGAAGTCGGCGCCATTGCTCACCAGAAATACTCTCTGATCATCTACATGAAGCATTGAAAGACCTCAACACAGCCATAAAATCTCAACCACGACTCTTCTTAGGCTCCAATGACATCCAAGCTAACAACATGCTCGCCACCATAGCCGCCTCTCATGGAAAGAGCTCACTCTCAAGTGTTAAAACCGATTCTTCAGCTTTGTTAGATTGGAAAACCAAAAGTGTATCAGCTGAACAGACAAAGGAAGAAGAACAATTACCAGTACGTAAGGTGTTGAGAAGCCAGATGAGTAAAATTGCTATCACTAGTCTTGAGTTTTCTGAAGCATTGCCTTTTGCTGCTTTTGCTTCTTTGCTTGTGGAAACGGTGGCAAAACTGGATTTGATAATTGATGAAGTTGAAGAACTTGGAAGGTTGGCATGTTTCAAAGAGTATACACCTGGTGATGAGTTTTCTATTAGTTGTGAGAAACCAAGAGTTGATGTTTTGGAGAACCATTTACCTTCTCATGGAGTAGAGTGATTCTGAATGGGAGCAGGGAAATACATTAATTTCGTAATATATAATATTGATTATTCACTAATATATAAATAATTGTGATGATGTATATGTTTCATTATTTTTTATCATCAGACTATGTCCTCTGGTAATTTTAGATGAGATTCAATATTTTTATTCTTCAAATCTATTCCTTTTTCTTCTTTCTATTTTAGAGTAAGTCCGACATTGTACGTGTCAGAGTCAAATGCCTAATGTACTTAATAGTTGATCCAAACCAATAAGCTAAAAAAGGGCACGTAAGACTTGAGAAGCTTGAGCCGAAGCGAACAAAAAAGAACGAAGCAGGCCTGAGTCTGAGCATGGTTTAAAATTGTGGTTGAAGTTATGTTGTAAACCTTGAAATTACAAACGAAAAACGTGACTGATGCAGCTATAATTGCAGAAAAATGTGACTGATACAAGAACAAAATCTAACTCTCTAACACTCTTACAAACAAGTGCAGATTTCTATAACTCAATTCCAAGTTGATGACTGTATAGATCAAAGTGGTAATAACTAATAACAGAAAAGGCAAAATGCAAACGGTATGAAAATCAGTAGGCAATCAGTAATAAAAATAACTAACATAATGCAAAAGTAGGCAAATTAGTTGCATTGGCATAATGCAAACCAAATACCAAACCATATGTTTGATAGCAATGTAAACCAGAATGCCAAACCAGTTGCAGTTACGAAATGCAAAATCAGACATATTAAATCCCTGTGTAAGGAGAGTCGCAACAAAATTCACGGATAGGCGTAGCTAAAAAGTAATATAAGCAAAACGTGGAAGACTCCACAAATGCGTGTTTACCATTGTTTTGATACGATGGAACCCATAAAATCAAGATAAAAAACTGTATTTTATTGAATGATAAAGGTGAGCTAAAGGTTTTACAATGATATAGAATAGTAAAAAAGAAAAGATAAACTAGAGTGTGAACGCTCCTACCAGAGCTAGGCTCCTAGATCATAGAGAACATCTCTACCAACAGACTCTCAACAATAACTCTGAATCAATATCACTACACAACCTCACTCCTTCAACTGCAGACCTTGACACCATCATGTTCAGGCGGCAACATTTTCTTATAAGTCTCCTTTTCAAGAATTTCACCAAAAGTATACATTCTGGTCAAATATTCACTTATATTACTAGCATGACACACAACTACTAGCACCTTGTATGTGTCATTAACATGGCCATAGCCAAATCCATGACATGAGATGAGACAATTCATTTATCAAAACAATCATAGGTTGGAGATTTTTTTGTTTCCAATATAATATAAGGGTCCCACAATCTAACATAACCTTGATACATGTCAATCAGACACGGCAACCCATTGCACAGACCAAGAATACGAAACCTGTAAACTGTCGCTGGTCAGAGAAATATGTTGGTGTCTTTTAGGGTTGTCGTTTTGGTAGTCGCGACAATGCAACCTCAAATGGCCACAGTGTGTATGTTCTTCAATCCAAACTTTGCCGCTCATTGAAATTGGGACGTTTGTAGAATAAAATGATTACGAAATTTGAAAAGTTTAACATGTGGATTGTGACCTAGAATTTTCCGTTTATTTATAGTAGTGGTATTAAACCTTGCATCTGAGATATATAATTATCTTGCATATTTACATATACTTTTATTGTAAGGCGAGTTTACACACCCGTGGCAGCGCGTGGAAGCTATGTTTACGACTAAAACCTTCAATCCAAGGCTTTTGGGAGAGGCATTAGTTTTACGAAAAAATAACCGTGGAGTAGAGTTTCTAAGGTGACAGATCACTTGCATTGAAAACAATCCAAGGAAACTCAAACTTTCCATTGAGTAGATGTCAATTATCTAAATGACTGAAATCCAAGGAAACTCGAACTTTCCGTTGAGTCTATGTCAATTAGCTAAATGACTGAAATCCAAGGAAACTCAAACTTTCCGTTGAGTCTATATCAAAATAACCTTTTATAGCTTACTGATATTTTTCTATGTCAATATAGTACTTGAACCTACTTACTTACTACTACTGCAATTAAATGCAGAGTTCTCATTCTCTAAATTGTTGCTTCCATTCTGCCTAAAATAGAAACTCTTATGCAGTCTAATTGCCAAACATAGTAGTTTTATTGGCTTAAAGTCAATAATAGGGTGGCACAATGGAGAAACTAGCATACTAGGGTGGTTGAGGCAGTGGAGAGGCTATGCAACATAATTTTGATGTATCATTTAGCTTGTCTCCCTATACAACAACCATATAAAGTTCACCTCACTTGTAAAAGTTTGGAGTTCTCAATATCATATATCTAGAAATCACTATTTCTTTAAAACATTTGTTTGCTACTTACACTATTATCAGTATAATAAGACCTAGCCATTTTATAAGAAATGATTCCTAAAGTTCATGATGGCCTTGAAATGGCTATGGCTAGGAATGAGAGTGGCGAAAACCTTGAGGAATGGAAGAAACGTATGCATGTTTTTGGTGAGAGGCTAAAAAGGTTTCCATGTTTAGCTTGTAAGACTACATGGAAGGTGGGATATGATGACCCAAGAAGGGTGATCCATGCATTCAAAGTTGGTTTATCTCTCACTCTTGTATCGTTATTATTTCTATTGGAGCCACTCTTTAAAGGGATTGGCGAGAATGCTATTTGGGCTGTCATGACCGTCGTCGTGGTGTTCGAATTCACCGCAGGTATATATCAGTTTCTAACTAAACTCAAATGGTCTTGTTCTGTAATTTGTCATCCTTGATATTGCAGAAAAATACAAATAAATGTGACTGATGCAGCTGCAATTATAGTTGCTTATAGTTGAAGGTTTCAAAACCTTTGATGTTGTGGCTGCAATTTTGGACGGAGACCGCAATTTAAAATTATGATAGATATTAAAAGTATAGTAACATAGACAGATAGATAGTATAAGGATGAGTTTAATTTGTAATCTCTTTTGATGGCAGGGGCAACTTTATGCAAAGGGATGAATAGAGGATTGGGGACATTATTAGCAGGGTTATTGTCATTTCTTCTCGATTATGTTGCAAATGAATCTGGTCAGATCCTTCAAGCTGTTTTCATTGCAGTTGCAGTTTTTATAATAGGTATGTCTATGCCTAATGTTATTTCAGCATCACAAATTTAACATCAAATGCGAACACTGTATAAAAACTGTACGTGGCTGAAAGAGAGAAAACAAATAAATGAAAACAGAAAATTGTATATTTATACGGTATCCGATGACATATGTTGTCAAAATATCATTTCTGGTATTTTAAGAAGTAATTTATCTAAGGTATAATATTCTGATCAAGTTCCATTTGTCATCACTCAAACTTCAATCTTCTTTTCACCATCTTGTAGCCAGTCTTGAGGCCTCAACTGTAACCAAAATAATTTTTTTATCTCAATTGTTGTGTTTGGAAGGATCTGCAGCCACATATATGAGGTTTATTCCCTATATAAAGAAGAATTACGATTATGGTGTGGCTATATTTCTCTTGACATTCAATTTGTTAACTGTTTCAAGTTACCGAGTTGATAATGTCGTGAAGATGGCACGTGATCGCTTCTATACCATAGCCATTGGCTGTGCCATTTGCCTTTTCATGAGTCTTTTAGTATTTCCAAATTGGTCAGGGGAAGATCTACGTCATTCCACGGCTTTCAAACTTGAAGGCCTAGCCAAATCTATAGAAGGTATGTAAAATTTATAACACATAGTCCTCTTAAAAAAAATAAAATTATAACACATAGTATCAAAGGTTTTGCTTTGTATAACAACATTTTATTGTACGGTGTGAATTCGTGCAGCTTGTGTCGGTGAATATTTTAATGGAGAAATTGAAGTTTCTGGTGATATAAAATCATGTGATTATTCAATATACAAAGGTTATAAAGCAGTTTTGGATTCAAAATCCACTGATGAAACATTGGTAAGCTATTCATCTTGTTTTGATTCATTCTAAAACATGCTGAGTATAATGAAGCTACCATTAAAAGTTGATCTTCATGGGAAATTTTTGTTATGATCAATACACATCCAATATCTGCCCTAAGTCAAGCAATTCTAAATTATTCATAAATCTTTTTTGCTCACAATTTTTTTAATATTCACAATTATCATACATCAGTTGTTAATTAGCATAGGGCACCTAACTTTCTACACCAGGTATGTGTAGCATCAACACTTTGGATGAAAGAGGTGTTTGGTATCCGATACGTGTCTGTGTCTGACACAATCACAAAACAGACATATGTGGCCATATTCAACCACTTTAAATATTTTTTAATTATTATTGGTGTTTACGTTAGAGTGCCGTGTCTGATATTTGTTCCAGTGCCTCAAAGCACCAGTGCTTCAAAGAATGTCTTTCTCCTCAAATCATTTTGTTTTGAACTGTGCAGGCATTACATGGAAGTTGGGAGCCAAGGCATTCTAGGTACTGTCACAAATTTCCATGTCAACAGTATGTAAAACTTGGAACTGTTCTTCGCCAATTCGGGTATACAGTGGTAGCTCTACATGGTTGTTTGAGAACAGAAATTCAGGTACATAACATTTGAGTTCTTAACATATATTTGATCACAACTTAGCGTCTCACCATTTGATAAAGGACAATGATACCTTTATATTCTCTGTTTGAGACTTGTCAAACTAGGTTGGACAATCCCCCCCTACAAATTAGCTTTTGAAATTCATTGACCTCAAAATTCAAATTTTAAGATGGTATCAAAATCTATTTTAAATATGTTATTTTGATATCTGACATTGAGCCTAAGATTAGTCTAAACTTCACTCTCCAAATACCTCCTTGCATAAAGTGGAGGCCTCCTTCACCTAGGGAGCACTAATAATGATTTCAAAAAATTAAATGATAGAGTATAACTCCATGCGTCGGTATTGGAAACCAACACGTCTCAGACACCAAACATGCATTTATTCTGATTTTTTTGAAGTATCAGGGGTACATAGACATTCACCTTATGAATTAGCTTGGGGGTTGAGTTAAATTCCAAGTTCTGAGATACTTTTTAACCACAGAAATTTGAAAGTATATCCATCATACAATATCTCTTTATAATTTGATAATTTTTAATTTCAGACACCAAGATCTGTTCGAGTTCTTTTCAAGGACCCTTGCATAAGACTAGCAGCAGAGCTATCAAAGGTATTGATAGAACTTGCCAACAGCATAAAAAGTAAACGCCATTGCTCACCAGAAATTCTCTCCGATAATCTTCGTGAAGCATTGCAAGACCTCAACACTGCCATAAAATCACAGCCACGACTCTTCTTAGGCTCCAACGACATCCAAGCTAACAACATGCTCACCACCATAGCATCCTCCCATGGAAAGAACTCACTCTCAAGTGTTAAAACTGATTCTTCGGCTTTGTTGGATTGGAAAAGCAAAAGTGTATCAGCTGAACGGACAATGGAAGTCGAACAATTACAAGAACGTAAGGTGTTAAGAAGCCAGATGAGTAAAAATTTTATTACTAGTCTTGAGTTGTCTGAAGCATTGCCTTTTGCCGCTTTTGCTTCTTTGCTTGTGGAAACGGTGGCAAAACTGGATTTAATAATTGATGAAGTTGAAGAACTTGGGAAGTTGGCGTGTTTCAAAGAGTATACACCTGGTGATGAGTTTTCTATTAGTTGTGAGAAACCAAGAGTTGATGTGTTGGAGAACCATTTCCCTTCTCATGGAGGAGAGTAAGTCTGATAAGGAGCAAAGAAATACATTGAGTCATGATATGTTGTATCGATTATTGGCTATTTTATAATTTATTGTGATGATTCATATGTTAGAGTATGTTTTATCATCAGATATATTTATACTTTAAATCTATTCATTTTTTCTTGTTTCTATTTGAGAGCAAGTCCAACATTGTTTTGGAATAATGAGAATCAAATTCTAGGTTTTGAATGGTTGGACCTTATATATGCAAATTGCTAACATAGTATCACTGTCAAATTCAAATGCCTTGTTATGTCTTAACATTTCATGTCTTAACCGATGATCTAAACCAAAAAACTAAAAAAAGGGCATGTGAGACTCAAGGAGCTTGAGCCTGAGTGAACATAAGCATGGTTCTAAATTGCAGTTGCAGTTTTGTTGTGAACCTTGATATTGCAGACAAATATGACTAGGCACATATAAGTGCGGATGTGGTATGCCTTTGTATTTAAGATGCAATAGTTGTGGACCGTAATTTAGAACTACGGGCCCGAGGCCTCCTATGGTTTAGCCCTTCAAAAGTTACTTTGTAGGCTTCCAAAATTTCTCTTATTCAACCCGGATTTACCCATTTACCTCAGCGGCAGTTAACTGTCGTTCGGGAGACTTTTTTAATTAGTTAAATCGATTTAGAATGTGTTGGAACCGATCTAAAAAGTGTCAAACGACACTTAACTACTGTTGGAAAGACGAACGGCAGTTAAGTGCCGCTCGATCAACTGTAGTTGAAAAAAAAAAGAAAAATATGGGAAGTGAGAAAGTTGTAGTCCTTTTATACTCTTCCTATTGGACCCTCTTTGCATTAACAACATTAGAAAATATGATTTGTATTTATAACAATGATAATAATATAAAGGAAGAAACTTAGCTACAATTTCTTAGGTGCTTTTCGTATGATTCTTAACTAAAAATACACCTTTTTTGTGTATAACAAACTCCGAGAAAATATGAATTGTACCTAAGTTTTGTCCTAATATAAAATCTTAATGTGGTCCTAGTTTTCCATAGAAATGGATCTAGTGATTATTGACTATTGAAAAAGGAACAATGCTAGCCTAATTTTTTATTGTGTGAAATACACATAAGAATTAGACCCCACTTTATGTGGGACCTATTTTCAAAGTGGTGGAACTTAGATGTTTTCATCCGATAAGAGAGTAGCGTTAGAAAGAATGTGTTAAAACGAGTGTTGCAATGGAAAGGGATATGCAAGTTACTCTATGAAAACAATACGGATAAGATGATTGTGTTTTAGTGGTGGAAATGCATTAGAAGGATGAATAGTGTTAATTGGTTTTGGTCATCTGCGGATGGCATCTTGTATCTCAAATTCTCTATCATTCCAATGGAGGAAGACAAGTCCATATTGCTTATTTGGTTGGAACATAGGCAGAAAAAGAGTTGATGATAAACCTCAGATTAAATATCATGATATTGATCTCACTTTCTCAACTTCTCTAGTTAACAAAACATTTTTGAAAGGTATTGCTTCTCTCTTCATGTTTTAAACTAGTAAGCTACTGCAAAAACCTACTATGAAAGTGTTGAATATGTTATTGCTATTTAGGTGACCGTTTATCCGATTTTTTTAGTGTATAATTGTGTGTGTCTATATATATATTCATGTTATATGTATCCGACTAAAATTAGTAGTTAGTTTTGGAATTCCTCTTAATAATGGTGTAGATTTAAATTTAAATTTGAAAAAGAATCTGGTTGTTAACAGTAAATTTGTTTAGAAAAATCTTTGAACAAAAACTAAATAGTTAATGGTAAACTATTTTTCTTTTTACTAAAATGATAAACTGATATAACTATTATATAAGGTTATCATCCTTAGGCTTTACATTTATTTGTGGTTTGACATAATTTTGATCAGGTAAGGAACTGAAATGCTGCTACAGGGCAACAATTGATGGATTTAGTGCAACAAATTTCCACCAATGTTGTGATTTTAAAGGGCCATGTGTAATAATAGGTTACACAGACAACTCTTTCAAGTTTGGTGCATTTAACCCTGAAGGATATAGAAGCACAGATGATTACTATGAAACATTTGATGCCTTTCTATTTTATTGGGTAGAAAATAAAAATGAACCAATAATTTTGCCTAAGGTTGGTGGCAGTGGTGCAGCTCTGTTTGATTATGCTCGTGGTGGGCCGCAATTTGGGGCGGATGGGCTTCTCATTGGGCCCCCATTAGCCCCAGTTATGGGTGGTTTTGCTGGGCCTGATACTAATTCTGGTGTTGGTGACTTGAGACAAGCTAAGTCTAGATTGGGATTGTCTTATTCCAAAAGAGAAGATGGCAAGGAGTCTATTTTTGGTGATGAGTCTAGGGCAACTATTCAAGAAGTAGAAGTTTTTTGTAGCCCTAAAATTGCAAGCTTATACTAGAACTTCATTAGGGGGTAAGGAATACTATCCAATACTGATGAATTTGAATTCTCATAATTCATGCAATCGTGTTGTCACCGATTTAGACTTTTGGATCAAGATCAGATGATTCGCGTTTTGATTTTGTATTTTATTAAAGTTCAAACATGAGCAGCCAAATCTTAATGTGATTATACACATCGTAAGGATGTGTCAAATGTGTGATGTTCTACATATGTTTATAGCAAAACTATGTCATTAGATTGACCATGAAAGAGAATGTGATTTATACATTTTGTACTATAAGTAATTGTATCCTTCAAGTAAGGTATGTAAATGTGTGTGTATGGTCTATCATTCGGATTTGGATTTACTACAGACACAAATTCCACGCATTCACGCAGTTAGCATATCAGTGGTCGTTAGATCGAGATCGGACAGTACAATATATTAGTAGATTTTGATGTTTCTTTAACTCTAAAATGCCGAGCTTGAAATATGGGTCATCTGATCTTGATCCAACTGCCACAAATGGATGACTTAGTTAATGAATGCATGGAAATTGTGACTACAATATATCTAAATTTCTCAGTCAGAACTTAAGCAGTAAGTAATGACGACTTAAACTTTTCTTCCTTTGCAAACTATTCCATCACGTCCTTTGTTTATTTAGAGAGAATCTGTTAAAAGGAAATTAAAACTTAAACTATCACCAACTAGTGCAAAAACAATGAGCCAACAAAAAGTTTATTGGATGCATCAATGTCATATCAATTCCAACATCAAATTCATCCGCAGTTTTTTTTTTAAAAATGAAGTGAGAATTATATAGTTAAATTTGAAATTAAAAGAAGAGTCATGTTCAAATGCATAATGCAACTTTCAGCTCTTCAAAATTTAGCATTTGAACATTTTGGACCTATAATTTTACTGCATATTTAATTTGCTATAGAGCACTATGACCAGTAAAATCTATCCTTCAGTATCCATTCAGTGCCAGCAAGTTGGCACTGAATTTAAGAAAATCCATCTTGCTATATACGTATAGCAATGTAGAGATCCCTCTTAGACATTAAAAGGTACTACTACTACTCATTATTTATCACTCTAAGAGATACATTAAAAGGTGTTATCCCAGAGATCCCTAGTAATGCCTGCCACATCAAGTAAAATTCCAGCTAACTAGTCCTCACAATTATTTATCAATAACTCTAATATGATATCAACTTGTTTGGCATAGTAAAAAGAGTGAGAATGATCTTCCTTTTGTATTCAGATTTTAGAAAGGCTCTGGATATGAGACTGAGTTAATTTGATTATAAATCTCATAAGGAACATCCCAATTTCCATTATAGTACATGAAATTCCCTTGAGCACTTGAGTAAGGTGACATGCATCCATTTTGACTTACATTATCCGAAAATTCATTTTCACCATTAAGATTTGAGTAGGATAAAGTAGGTGAAGTTGTTAAATGTTCCAATGATTGCCTTGGTGAGTCACGCCTAGGAGGAAAATATTCAAACAGTGCATCTTGTACTCTAGTATACTCCTGCAGTTGGTGTAGCAAAAATGTCAGTAACATCTACAAATTATAGTCATTCAATCTCAACTTTCCTCATTTGTTCATATAATAATTGATAAAATTAAAAAATATATACCTTTGAAGAATCAAGAATCATATCAGGGGAGATCCAGAAGGTTGAAGGATTGGTTTCTATGGAAACATGGTTAAACTCAGCAATTGAAGCGACATTTTGTGATCCACTCTCATTATTCAGGTGACTTGCTTGAGAAGAAACATCACTTGAGAATCTCATTGGGGTCTCACTTCCAATGATGGAACTTGTTGCAACCCTCTTGCTTTTCTCATTCTTTTTGACAACTCGGCACAAAGCTAAGCCACCCTACAACAACCACATATATGCATGCGTGCGTGTGCACACACACACCTACTTTAGTCTTTCAACGTTCCGTTAAAGCTAAGGTCAAAACAAAGCTAACACATTGCTAAGGTGTTTGTTTTCACTGTGGGCATTGAACCACCGCAAGCTAAAGTAAAAGCTCCAGATCATAGCCTTGCAATTGACGTGCGTTCAACATTGAGAGACCGTGAAAATACACAGATGCTACATAAAACTTAATGTATTATATGTACCTTAAAATATGGTGAGTCTTGGCTAAGATCATCAGTGAGGCGATACTCCTGCATGATCCAGTTAGTTTTATCGCCTAAAGGAGCCCTTCCAAGATAGAAAACAAGTGTTTTGCAGTTGCCTGTGATCGTCGATGAACTACACTGGCACACAATCTTTCTCTCTTTTCCAGTGGCTTTCCAGTAGCCAGCTTTGGTAGCTCTATTTGTTCTTGATCCATTAGGGTACTTTAGATCTCGCATACAATAGAAAAACCATTCTAAATCTCGTTTCGGTAGAAATGATTTCTCTGCATTTCACACCTCACGAATTAGGCTTCTCAAATTTCCTTATCATAAACAATGCAGTAAAGTTTACATAAAAGATTCTGTTTCACACTGGTTGATATAAATTATATATGATGTACCATATTAAACCTTACATTTGAAATATACTATTTTTTTACATGTTTATTTATATATTACGATGCAAATGATTAAGATGTGAAATTGAAGATTACCAGGCAACTCCCATGGATCAAATTTGTAAAAATCAATCACTGGAATAACATCAAGCTCAATTTCAAGTCCTTCCACTTTTCTTTTAAGATAGTATCCAACTAGTTCTTCATCAGTTGGATGGAAACGAAAACCGGGTGGAAGTAATGCTCCTTCCATGTTATACTGATATTTTTCGTACTAGAAAAAAAGGCCTCACTAAAAATTGTGAAACTTAAGTAGAAGTCACAAAAGCTATAAGCAACAAAACTATAGGATATAATGATGATTAATGATAATTATTACTAAGTGGCAAGATTATATCTATTAAAGAAATGGAAAATCCAAAAGTAGAAGCTTTTGTCTACAATAGATTTTTGTTCAAGAGTCAAGTGACACTTCCACAAAGTGCATCCATTGAATGCAAGGATCATGGTCTTGAAAAAAAAAATTAAATGTGTCTTATGGCAACAATTTCACCCCCAACCCCGCCTTCTTCCCTTACTATTAAGTTCCTTAAAAGCTGGAGCAGAAGAGAATGAAATTAATTTATCAACTATACTCTAAAGTTACTAAACCACCAACTTTTGACTCCCTAAGTATATGCTTAACATAAAAAAATGATAACAACATAAAATTTTATCACAAGGTTTCAAAAAAGGGACTATGGAGTAAAAGTATAATTCATTGATAGTGTGCTATTTATAGCATTTGGAAGTGAATCAAAACTATAGTCCAAAATTGAGTACACCGAAAGTTTGAAGGTTACTTGTCATGAGTGCACCCAAAATTCCACAGCAAAATGGCCCACCACTTCAACAAGTTCACATTGATACAAACTATAAAGTTTCCTTCTCGCCAAGTCAAATAATTTGTGACCGTTATTTTAATTTTTAACAATAGCTTTTTCCTTTGCATCTAAGTTTGAAGAGTTGATTACAACACCACAATAGTGATTTAACTTGCCTTCAATCATTAACAAAAGTAGAGGGGTGTGCCTCTAATTTCATCAAAGTGCATTTCAATTTTTAATGCTTTTTCATCGGTGTATTATTCCATGTTGTCCCGTTAAAGTTTGATTGGCCTTTTTAGACATATTTATTTTAGAGTATTTCAATTGTCATAGACACTTGTGAGACAATTTAGAAGAGTTTATGGAAACAACTTCTAACATGTACGGATGTACCTAAGTTGTTTCCAACGTATTTTCATAAACTTTCTTCATAACTAACTTATAGTAGAAAATAAAGACACAATTTAAATTCGTTAAATTCACATCTAATAGCTTTGGCTGTACCAATAAAATAATTATAGTCATCAAACCATGTTGATAGTACACGAGTGTTAAAGCAACCCTTACAAGAATAATTAATTTCTTTCTCTTTTTGAACTGATTGCATTCTCTATATCTCTCCCCCCAACTTAGAAAGACATGCTTAATTAGATGGTGACATATGAATACTTTGCATATAATTGGTACTCATATGCCTTAAAAGGATATCAAAAGATAAAATAAATAAAGAGAAAGTAATCAGGATTGTGCTATTTAAGTATAAGTTGTACACTTTAAATCTTAATTTTTCATCAATAATTGTAGTCGAAGACTTAGATACAATTGGCTGAACTTCGTTAATAAACATCATGTCTTCATTATTTTGTTAATCTTTTCTAACAAATTGTTGTTAAAACAATACAACAACAAACAAGTTTTATCGCATTAAATATGATCGACTACATAGATCAAATGACACTGTAACATTATATCAAATATCATATTTATATCTAATTCATTTATCTATAAATCTTTCTTAATAGTTTCTTTTATAATTTTTCTGTCTTCTATTGCCTCTATTGATTTGAATATTCTCCATATGATTTATTAGTCTTGCTATAAAATCTACAAATCTTTTCTCTACATGCTCAAACCCTCTAAGTCGAGTTTCACTCCCTTCTCTACTTTCTACCATAGGTGTTACCTAACTCTCTAAATTATAATAGAGTTGATGCTATAACAACAAGTATATAAAATAATTATACCCTTTATACAAAGGGTTAAATATGTTGTTAGTCCCTATAAATATATCAACTTTTTGTTTTAGTCCTTCTAAAATTTTCCTTCAACTTTTAGTCCTCCAAAAATTTTCCATATTCACTTTTGATCCTAAACTCATATGTAGAATTCATATTTTTGAATAAAATTTTGCAGAAACATTCATAATATTATAAGAATCTCTCCCAAAAAAATTTAGAATTTTTTAACAAAACATGAATTTAATATGAATTTTTATATTTTTTATGGTTAAAAATTCATATTAAATTTATATTTTGTTAAAAAATTCTAATTTTTTTTGGAAAATATTTTTATAATATTCTACACATTTATGCGCAATTTCATTAAAAAAAAATACTAAAATTAACTTAAAAATAGGGACGAAAAGTAGTGATTGAAATTTTATAGGGACTAAAAGTTTAAGGAAAATTTTAAAGGGACTAAAACAAAAAGTTGATATATTTATAGGGACCAAAAACATATTTAACCCTTATACAAATTAGAATTAAATATATTTTTGGTCCCTATAAAATTGGGAACTTATAAGTTTAACCCTTACTTAATTTTAATAGGTTTTTTAGTCCCTACAAAAAAGAATTACTTCTAATTTTAGTCCCTATTACAACAAAGTTTGTTTAATTATCATTAAACTCTTAAATTTTTGAACAATTTTTTGAGACAAGTTTAGAACACTATGAAATGTTCATTTACTAAAATTTAGAATTTTTAAACATGAAACGAATTAAATATGAATTTTTTAAAACGGCAAAAGTTAAAGATAAAATTAACAAAATCTGAACGTAGAAATCGAATTTTGCGACAATTTTTTGAAGATGAACTTTTCGTAATGTTCTTAACACGTGTGTAAAAAATTGTTAAAAACTCGAGAATTTAAGCATAAATTAAACAAATTTGAATTGAGGAGGGACTAATACTGAGTGCAAAAATCTTTTTTAGGGACTAAAAAGAACTATTAAAATTAAGTAAGAACTAAACTTGAAATGTCTCATTTTGTAGGGACCAAAAACATATTTAACCCTGCAAATAAAAAAAGGGGGGGGG
>Ga0228711_1000108_pt1 | contig 69632 bp, 34 predicted proteins | sample MedpolnodulmetaG_2_FD_177996 | JGI IMG/M metagenome (GOLD analysis project Ga0228711, IMG submission 177996) | Root nodule microbial communities from Medicago polymorpha collected in Santa Monica, California, United States - brown nodules | ecosystem: Host-associated > Plants > Roots > Nodule...
TGAATATGTGAACAAACTCACAACATCCATGTTAATAGCATAAAACGGCAAAGTACCTATGCCTACAAATATGACTAATATGACTATATTTATGTCTCCGGAATACTCATGTCTCCGGATCTGCAACGTTGACGACACCAAAGTCATTGTCATTGATCAGATCTGCACTTGCTCAAAGCTAATCTTTCAACCTGAATCAAAAAAACACCGCACTAAGATGGGAAATCAAAAACACACCGAACAAAGACGGGAAATCAAAACAAACAGAGTCGTTCAGAGACGACGAAATCACAAAAACAAACGGAAGAAAACAGAAAATATGTGAAATCACTTATTCAATTAGGATAGAAGAAAAAACAATTCGGAGGGGTGATTTTTGAGTCAAAATTGACCCTAAACCACCTCTCTAAAAAGAAGAAGAAGAAAAGGGTGACGGCTAGGATTTGAGAAGGAGAGAATACAAACATAGGCTTTATCAAACAAAATTTTAGGTTTTTGATTTGTTTTTTTTACAGGATTATGAATTGTATTAAAGTTAATAACATCTAACATTTTTATTGTTAAAATATCATATACATTTTCTTGCCCTACTAATTATGATACCGGGATGATTGATTATTTTTTTGAAGGACGGGATGATTGATTATTTTTTTGAAGGACGGGATGATTGATTATTAGTTCTAACAAAAGAGAAGATGAGCAACCATAGTTATTACCTCAGTCTCTATTTCAAAAGTCTCTTGGACACAAAAAAAAACTCTAATGTCCGGGGTGTTCACAAAAATAGTATTTTATAAAAGGAGAAAAAAGATAACAAGTTGGTTAAAAAAAATGGTCATAAGAAAAGAAGAGAATATATGCATTTGATTTTGAAGGATATAACATTATTCAGTGTATGTTATGATCTATCGGTGTGACTAGGCATCTTTGTTTTGGTAAAAACAGAAAGAACAATCCTAACTCTTGAAGCGGTTCTTTGGTGGTCAACTTTTATCAACAAAAGAAATTGAAAAACCAACAAATATTGATTGATGGAACATTATTACAAGACAAGATAAAGTTCGCATGCAAAATGTTTGCATGCTTGTGTATTACTCCCTCCGTTCTAAATTGTATGACGTTTTGGACATTTCACACATATTAAGAAATGTAATTAATATTGTGTGGGAAATAGATATTATGAGTTGTTTTACAAAATTGTCCTTAATAAATTATATGAGAAAGATAAATTAAGGAATTGAAAGAAGAGAAAGTAATAAATAGTTAAGGATATAAGAGGAAAAGTAACATTAATATTTCATTGGTATTGTAAAGCGACATATAATTTGGGACAAATATTTTTTCTAAAGTGACATACAATTTGGGACGGAGGGAGTAATACTAACACTATTTAGTAAATTTGAACACATTTTAACCGAATTGTTTGTATGTAAAATACTTCATCAAATTATTGCTCAAGGTTAAAGGCAATTATAGATCAATTGAAGAGATATAAAGGAGAAAAAAAAATGTTCTTGGAGTAGAGAGGATTCTTCGTTCTTTGAATCCTAAGTTCGATTATGTTGTGTGTATATTTGATAAATCAAATGATCACGGAATCAAGTTCTCAAGACTCGGCTTTATTAAAGAAGACAAATTATATTGCCATCATGTACACTTTGATTGGATTATAATATTTAACATGTTTTGAATTATATGATTCGAAATGTATTAGGGGACTCGAGTAGTTAGTAGAGTGGGATAATAAGTGTTCATCGAAGAATGTATTAGCGATATATGTTAGTCATATAGTGACTAGTTAGTTAGTGCATATAAATATGTTTAAGGTGTCACATTGTAACTAACTTTTTCACTCATTTGTAATATTCCATTTCCATCAATACAAAGAGTTTGTTAGATTTCTCTCCTTCTTTCCATGGATGCCATGTTTCATAACAGAATGATAGAGTATTCAAGAATCAAAACGAATATGGATACATGGGCGAGGTAGGGGAGGAGGAAATGTTGGCCATTGAAACGATGAGGAACTAAGTCATTCATCATCAAGAAACGTGGAAGAGAAGAGGAAGAATTATTATCATAATCATAATGCTTATAATAGTGATCAATTTGGTCATTTTTCATGGGAATGTCGTAGTGCTCATATACTGCTAAAAATTCATCATGTAGCAACCGGTTTAATGACCTAGTTTTTTCAGTCACCATAGAGACCAATTTAGCCTCAAAATTTTGTAATTGATCACTAAATCGGTCTCCAAATTGGTCGCTAAATGAGTTTGTGACCGATTTGTGAAATGACTCTAAACCACTGGTAGCTACTGTTGGACTGATTTTGTGACCGGTTTTATTTTTTCGGTCTCTAGACCAGTTTTGTTAATAATGATGAAGAGACAAATATTTGTGTGGATGGAGAGACAATATGGTGTCAATACTTTCTGGTACTTCAACAATGGCGCTACTAGTCATATGTGCAGATGTAAAGAAAAAATTGTGGAGCTTAATGAGAAGGCAAATGAAAATTCCTCTTTTAGAGATTTGTCAAAAGTACAAATTGAATAAAAACATACAACTTTATGAGTTTATGTGATATTTAAACATGGAAGCCAAAGGTTTTTGTTTTTTTACAAATGGAAAGTAGTGATATTTACTATGTATCTAAATTAAATAGCAATATTATGAGTTTATGTGGAATTCTTAAAAAAATGATGAGATTCTCATGAAATACATCATTTTATCTTTGGCTTAAGATCAAAATAATCATTTAATTGACAAGGTGCATATATGCTAAGGAATACAATGCTTACCTTGAATCTAAAATTCATTGAAGCAAAATGCTTAGCATATTGGCTAAATCTTGAGACTTTCTTTAACTCCGATAAATTTTTCAAAATTCAACTCGCCTAAAGTATTTCATATACAAATTATATAAGCCAAGATAAAAAGAAATGTACGAATTATATATTAATTGAACCAAGTGATTGAGCTCAAGTGGTTAATGAGTTTTTCTTATGATGAATCGGTTGGAAGAAACCAAGTTTGATTCCTGATGAAAACATATCATATACAATTAATTCGGAGGCTCAAGTGGTTAGTTCTTCCCAATCTAACTCCGAATTACTAAGGCCTCAGTTCCCATAAGAATCGGAGAACTCCAAATTACTAAGGTCTCGTTCCCATAGGAATCAAAGGGTTAACAAAAAAAACTTATATATTAATAATTACATTTGTCTTTTGTTGGCAAGATCAATTAATAAAAAAAAATGAAGAGAAAGAGAGACAGTATTTTTCGTGTGCAACAAAATTCAGTAAATTTCACGTTCCCCTGAATTTAAGGGCAAGTCCCCGAGGAAATGGACAGCAAGCCAGTTATGTAAGCACATTATATATGTGAATGAGTCCTTGTTTTCATTCATTATTTCCCTTTACAATGTTACTATGCTGAGATTAGGAAATTCATCTATATAACTCATGCATTCCTCATTGCATTCATTCACATTACATGTACAGATAAAAATACATGTATTAATCATATGTTCTAACATACCATAGTCCATACACATATCAAAACTCAATTAAACCTTGTTTCTTCTATCAAATATTTTTTTTATCTCATCATTCATTCATATATTTCATCATATCATATACAATTAACATAATGTTACGGCCTGAAGAAGATCCATTAAAGTGGGATGAGGCGGCGGAGGCGTTGAAGGGGAGCCATTTTGAGGAAGTGAAGAGGATGGTGGAGGATTATAGGAAGGAGGTGGTGAGGGTGGGAGGAGAGACATTGAGGGTGGGGGAGGTAGTGGCGGTCGCAGAGAGGTTAGCGACCGTGGAGCTGAATGAGGGGGCAAGGGTTAGAGTTAAGGAGAGTAGTGAGTGGGTGATGGAGAGTGTCCATAAAGGTACTGACTTTTATGGTGTCACTACTGGCTTTGGTTCAACCTCCCATAGAAGAACTAACCAAGGTCATGCACTTCAAACTGAACTCATTAGGTAGGTACTCAATTTCTATCTCATCATATATAATCTTTTAAAGAAAAATTATTTTGGGTGTAAAAATTATAATTAAGAAGAATTAATGTGTCTGAACTAGAATTTTGAAAGACTATTCTATCGAATTTTTTGTTATGAGAGATTAAATTGGATACCGTATTTTACAATACTAAAACAAATATTTGTTCTTATTCAAAATTATCGGTGCGAAGTCAAGTGGGAACCTCCCAAAATAATATAATATTCTACAACATTTATGAATTCTAATATTGTATTTTCATACTTCATGTCCTATACTCAAAATAGAGCCCTAACTAAAGGTAAGACGAGGACTATAATTAGGTGAGTATTGTCCTATACTCAAAATAGAGCCCTAACTAAAGGTAAGATGAGGACTATAATTAGGCGAGTATTGAGTGAATAAATCATACTCATGAGGTTTTTGGATCCATCTAGATGAAATTCAGTTTGATTTTCTCTTTAATCCAACGGATCTGCAGCGTGTTGCACGATGCAGCTGCAGTAGAGAATCCAAATCCGTCTACGTAATACTCGGCATGAATTCCTATGTAGTCAGGTCTAACATAAAATCATCATGACAGTCTCTAGGGTGAAGTGTTAGGTTATGGTCTACAACAACAATATAATAAAGTTAATCCAAATCATTTACTAAAACACTAATTTATTAAATTCAATGGTTGTTAATGATATTCAAATTGAATCATGGCCCAATAGTACTATGGATACATTTTTCATGTAAATTGTGATTCTTTGTTTTTGACAGGTTTTTGAATGCTGGAATTTTCGGTAATGGAACAGAACAATGCCATACACTACCACAAAATGCAACAAGAGCTGCAATGCTAGTAAGAATAAACACACTCCTTCAAGGCTACTCAGGAATTAGATATGAAATACTAGAAGCCATTGCAAAGCTTCTCAACCACAACATCACACCATGTTTACCTTTGCGCGGATCAATTTCCGCCTCAGGTGACTTGATTCCATTTTCTTACATAGCTGCACTCCTAACAGGTAGGCCTAATTCAAAAGCTATTAATGGATCCAATGGCGAAACCCTAAATGCTTCACAAGCTTTTAATTTAGCTGATATAGGTGAAGAATTCTTCAAGTTGCACCCTAAAGAAGGTCTTGCACTTGTTAATGGAACTGGTGTTGGTGCTGGTTTAGCTTCTATAGTTCTATTTGATGCTAATATCTTAACTGTTTTATCTGAAATTATGTCGGCGGTTTTCGCTGAAGTTATGCAAGGAAAGCCAGAGTTTACAGATCATTTGACACATAAATTGAAACATCATCCTGGTCAAATTGAAGCTGCAGCATTGATGGAACATATTTTGCATAAAAGTGCTTGTGTTCATGCTGCAACGAAATCGCATGAGATAGATTTTCATAGAAAGCCTAAACAAGATAGATATGCGCTTAGGACTTCACCGCAACGGTTAGGTCCACAAATTGAAGTTATTAGGTATTCAACAAAATCAATTGAGAGAGAGATTAATTCTGTGAATGATAATCCTTTGATTGATGTGAAAAGGAACAAAGCTTTGCATGGTGGAAACTTTCAAGGTACACCAATTGGTGTTTCTATGGACAATACAAGATTAGCTTTGGCTGCAATTGGAAAATTAATTTTTGCTCAAATGTCTGAGTTGGTTAATGATTTTTACAACAATGGTTTGCCTTCAAATCTCTCTGGTGGTAAATGTTTAAGCTTGGATTATGGACTTAAAGGCGGTGAGATAGCAATGGCAGCATATTGTTCTGAGCTTCAGTTTTTAGCTAATCCTGTTACTAATCATGTCCAAAGTGCTGAACAGCATAATCAAGATGTTAATTCACTTGGATTAATCTCTGCAAGGAAAACAGAAGAAGCTGTTGAGATATTAAAGCTTATGTGTTCAACTTACTTGATTGCTTTATGTCAAGCAATAGATTTGAGGTATTTGGAGGAGAATCTAAAGAGCACAGTTAAGAAAACAGTGAGTCAAGTGGCTAGAAAAATCTTAAATGTTGGAGTCAATGGTGAGATTCATCATTACATATCTTGTGAGAAAGATTTGCTTAAAGTGGTTGATTGTGAGTATGTTTTTACATATATTGATGACCCTTGTAATGACACATATCCACTTATGCAAAAACTAAGGCAAGTGCTTGTGGAACATGCATTGAGGAGTAATGATAGTAATGGTTTGAAAAATATAAATGCTTCTATGTTCCTTAAGATAGGTGCATTTGAGGAGGAACTAAAAAGGGTCTTGCCAAAAGATGTTGAATTTACAAGACGTGCTTTTGAAAAAGGGATTTTAGCAAGTCCTAACAAAATCAAGGAAGGCAGGTCTTATCCATTGTATAAGTTTGTTAGAGAGGAATTGGGGACTGAATTTTTAACTGGTGAAAAAGTTAAATCACCAGGAGAAGATTTTGATAAAGTTTTTAATGCAATTACTCTTGGAAAGATAATTGATCCAATGTTTGAATGCCTTAAGGATTGGGATGGTACTCCCCTTCCTATAGAATTTCATTAGTACAATGTTTTACTAGTGTTGCAATGTATTTATCCTGTAAGGTAATAGGTATGCACAGTGGTTTCCTTTTGCTAAGGAGAAAGCAAATGTGTTAATATCATGTGTTTTAATATAGAGCTTTAATTATGTATATTAAGAAATGCAAACAAAAAATAAATCATAACCAGATTCAATTACTGCACAAGTATATGTTTCTGTGATCATTCACATATGGTATAGAATAGATAACATCATAGATCACTGAATAGCCAGTTCATGAGCCAGTTCCGACAAAAATCAGACAAAATTTTGATTACTTTTTTTTTTTACAAAGGTAACCTCATATCGTTAATTAATAATAATTTGTTAGATGAATATCAGAATATCAATGAGCTAAAGAAGAAGCTACCCTTGATTACCTATATGCATTTTACTCAATAATTAGAGCAAACAGTTAGCGCAGTATACAAAATAAATTCAAGACACTGTCATCAGTCCCAATATAACCCTCCAAACCAAACAAAGCTATATCATGGTCAGGTGTTAAGACAATTGTCTGGTCACTCGTCATCTGATAAACATACTAAATTCGGAAATGCAACTTGATGTGACAAGTTAGCCACCACGCTACTGCTATTGGGCCCAAATCTGGATAGGTTAGCAAGAGCCACATCTGACAAACGTGAAATAACATTCGGGGATGTTATAGTAGATTGACTGCTAACATTCCCAAGTAAACCAGTGACAGGTAAGTTAGAGGAGGCTAACCTGCCTGCACTGTCAGGCTGGCGTCTCATTTGTGGATCAGACTGATAGTTTGGCGGTCTTTGCCAGAGTGAGACATGAGCATACGAGGGAGAAGTTGCTCGAAGATTACTAGGTTCTGTCTGACTTGGAATCCCGCGTTGAAGAGGATTGAAACTGGAGGGTGGAACAGATATTGAGGGTCTAGAAGAACGGAGATGTGGTGCCGGTGCACGTAACTCAACACCTTGAATATCTTGGGCAATTGAAGACCTATTAGTGTTTATGAGAGGTGGTCTTGCAGAGACACCGGAGGCAGTTCCTGACATATTGTGACCAGGTGGTAGCTTATGCTGCAAGTTAGGAGCAACGGAGGGACTTGCCAGACTGGTGTAGGAGGCTCACCGGAAGAAGAACCAGAAATCAGGAATGTTCGAGTAGTACCTTGTTGTCTCAAAAGTTGATGCAACTGATGTGAAAGTGAATCTGAAATCAAGATAGTAGTTAGAAAAATACTCGAAACAGAAAACTCAGTGCTACAAGCCATCCATATTTAGTGATTTGTATGCCTGCTACTGAAATACATAAACGAAGACATGAATACGAAATAACCACGCGTAAGAGTACAGATTTAAGATCATAAATTTGTCACCCTATCCCAATGTTCGAGTAATTCAAACAACCAAAAACAATAATACCACAATTACTGAAACAATCTGCATATGATTGATTTTTCAAAAACTGCACATATACAATTTAGTTTAAAAATTGGCCTTAGAAAAGATAAATAATACACATTTTTATCCTTAGCAAGAACTCTCCTCTCAAACCTCTGAAGTAACTGCCAACTCAGGCTGAGGTTGAAAGTTGACCAGTCAAAAAAAAAAAAAAAAAAAAAAACAAAAAAGAAAAAAAAAAAAATATAAAATTAAAAAAAAAAAAAAAAACAAATTAAATAAGTTAAAAATTAAACAAAAAAAAAAAAAAAAAAAACACGAACCATAGTTGGAAAGGAACTCAAGTGAAATTTGGTTTCTGTGATCAATCCAAGTCAGATATGTAAAAGCAATATCAAAACTTAGATGTCTATGAAAAATAAACATACCATGCTGCATTCCTGATGCGCCAGATACTTTAAGATCCAAAACATTTGCCAAGATCTTACTCGCACGAACCGTGTTAATATTTGTTTCTAGAGTCTTCTCTGTTTGCTGAAATTCAACTTCAGCTTCTGAAGTTTAACATCATACTTTCTCTGAAGCTCTGCTAATTCCTTTTCAAAATCAGATTTCAACCGCAATTTCTGCTCCAACCAGAATAATATTTTAGTAATCAGAAAATATAGAAACCTAGAATAAGTAACATCAGAGTAAGGTTATATGAGTAAACCAGACACTAACCGCGTCTTCCTTGTTTTTCAATGTTTGCTCTATTATTTTTTGTATTCTTTCGGATTCAATATCATGGGACAAACGAGGCAGCCTTCTGGAAGATGAAGGGGCTGTAGATTGGAAAGGATGACTATTCATCGCCAAAGAAGTTGAAAAATTTCTTGGGTTAGCAGACTGTGCTCTTACTCTACTGACTGTAAGCGAATCATGATTTGGATTTGAATTTGAGTGTGACTACCCAACATCTTTATTTGGAATCACAGAAGATTGCTCAGAATGATGGGGAGACCATGTACGCTGTTCAGCTGATGTTCATCTCCAGTTGCTAAACGAACAGTAGACAAACCCGACATAACCAAGTTGGAAGAGAGCTCTGCATGAGCTAATTGATTCACCAGATTTGAAGGCACTATGATTTGATTGGCTGGTACAACATCAGATGAACTAGAGGCCAGTTGAACTTGTTCAGAAGAATTTTGCATTTCCCCATCTGAATCCTTGTCAGCAGCGGACTCCACAGACAGCAATTGTTTCCCATGTCCTAGAGGCTCCATGACATTAACTGAAGGCTCTATAGTATTTGTGGTACTATTATCTACCAGCATAGCATTTGTTGAAGGCCCAACACCCTTGTCACAATCAGCCACTGCATGACTATTTTCTGGCACTATAAGAGGAATATCTTCATCAGGTATTTGTTGCTCCAAAGGTGGATTTGAAAGGGAAATTTTTTCTTGACAGCTGGTTGAACAATCAGCTTGACAAGGCTTTAATGATAAAACACCATCTAAAACTGGCGCATCTATTGAACCTCTGTCGGATATTTGTGTTAAGAGCCCCACATCGGATAGGACATGGCCTGACAGTGTGTTTATAAGTTGGGGCAATCCTCACCTCACAAGCCGGTTTTGTGGGGTTGTGTTAGGTCCAACCACGATTTCTAATATGGTATCAGAGCCTCTCCAAAATCCATTGGGCCACCTGCCATCAGGTTTCCACTATCGGGCCACCCACCATTTATGTCCACGGACCAAGCCCAGGTCGTGAGGGGGTGTGTTAAGAGTCCCACATCGGATAGGACATGGCCTGACAATGTGTTTATAAGTGGGGGCAATCCTCACCTCACAAGCCGGTTTTGTGGGATTGTGTTAGGTCCAACCACAAACTCCATCAGAGCATTGATGTGCTACATATGTGGCATTCTCACAATCTGGCAAGCACATGGTACCTAAACTAGGCATCTCACAACCATCTTGAGAAGAATTTTGAATTTGAACTTGTTCAGAAAAAAATTTCATTTCCCCGTCTGAATCCTTGTCGGCAGCGGACTTCACAGAAGGCAATTGTTGCCCTTGTTCTAGAGGCTCCATGACATTAACTGGTCTAGGTACTGGAGCATTGGTCACAGTTTCAAGTACTCCTCCTTCCTTGTCATTTGTGGCATTATTATCCACCAGCATAGCATTTGTTGAAGGCTCTACATCATTATGACAATCAGCCAATGCATGACTATTTTCTGGCACTAAAACAGGAATATCTCCATTAGATATTTGTTACTCCAAAGGTGGATTTGAAAGGGAAATTGTATCTTGACAACTGGTTGAACAAACAGCTTGACAAGGCTTTGAAGATAAAACACCGTCTAAAACTGGCGCATCTATTGAACTTCTGTCCGATTGATCCACAGATGAAGGCAGGTCCAGATGAGTTGCATTCTGCAGCAGACAATGAGTAAAACTGTCGGTCACAGGCATTTCAACTTGTACCTGTCTCTCTGATACACTTTCGGAGTCCCCTTCATTTGTAGTTTCTTGCACTTCAACTGGAACTTGCCCTTCAGGTACGCTTGATGAAACTCCATCAGAACATGGGTGCTCTAGAGGTGTGGCATTCTCACAATCTGGTTTATCATTTGAAACCAAAATGTCCATTTCCTTAGCCCCGTCATGCTTGAAAAGAGAATTTTGTTGTTCAGCTATTTTACCACTGAAGGGGAATTGGTTTCAGGAACCATAGCCCCAGTCTCTATCATGGATTCAACCACATTATCACACATCTGCGAGTAATCAATCCCAGTCCCAGGTTCCTTTGAAGCAACTATGTTTCGCAATTCATTCTTTGCCCAAGACTTCACTTCTTCCACCCAAGTGGCCTCCCAATCTTGAATCTTTAGTATAAGAGCTGATTGTTTGTCCTCAAGTTCCTTGAACCTTGTTTCATGCTGACATTTCAGTTCTTCAATCCTTTTTTGATGGTCAATATTCAAAATATTAAGTCTTTCTGTTTTCGTTGCCATATCAGGAGAGTAGAATCGAGTCATTGCTAACTGTGTTTTGTATTTTCTCTCCAATTTAGTCTTTTCAACCTCATTAACCGCTCTCAACCTATGTATCTCTTCCTGGTGCATAAGGCATATCTTATTCAGAATTTTTTCACACTTTTTCTGAATTTTTCTAATGCTTTTGGACAAATCTTTTTTGAACAATTCAACCTCTCATGCCACTTCTGAACATGAATCTCCATTCAATGATTTAGAAGCTTTTGGAGAAGAAGTATCATTATAAGTGCCTGTACGATATACGAATATTTTCTTTAAACACCGCAGCAAAGAATAACTGTAGTCCACGTCTGTTTGATTACAGTCAAAATTCAAATACTGTTTTGCAAGAGTAAGAGAAGCCTTGTGCTGAACTTTGTGCTTTAGCAAAGAAGCGGCAGTCCAAATCTGAAATTTGCACAATACAAGGAGGGGAATATCAGTCATACTTATAAATGCTAAATGCAATTATGGAATATGTGCACCTGCATGAGGTAGGAAACAAATTCATGTAATACTTCACAAGCCTATTTTACATGCAGAGAGACAAGAATCTCAGCTGAAACAAAAATTTCAAGGCATACATGCAGTTGAGTAGTCAGATCAAGCACAAACAAAAACTGGCTTTGATGGCTGGCTCTCAACAGAAAAATGTCAGATGTGTGAAAAATAAACAAATTAGTTGTTAGATTTTCCCAAAAATAAATAAATAAAATAAGCACAAAATTAGGAAGGCTAAATAGGATACAGCGAAATCAAATTCCAGAAAATACTACTGCATGAAAGGAAAAGGTAGCCAAATTGTACAAGAATCACATATGACACATACTATGGAAACAATCAAGAATAAACAAACAGAAGTCCAAATTTATTTAAGAAAGCATAAGCTATATAGAAAGAAGGATGTGAGAGAAGGGGTGATATGCAAGAAATATTCTCACCAGAGATATTTGAAAAGCCTGTAATATTGACACGGATTCGATATTGAAGTGGTGATTGTTCATATAATACTCAAGAAAGTTGTCAACCATAGTCTTGACATTATCCTGCATTACAAAATATATGTCGCCGTAACATCAAACTCCGACTTACAATAGAGCTCAGATTTCATTAGCACAAACAATCTGGTTATTAGAATGCAATCTTGTCAAGGACCAAAGTATGAAAACAAACAGCAAGTAAAACTTAACAAAGAGAAAAGCATGCTGCATACTGGAAGAAGAAGAACTTCACAGAGCTTTGTCATCTCTGGCTTCAGTGAAACAAGTAAGCCCCTCGACTCATTATGCACACTGTCGTTTTTCTCGGATTCAACGTCATTACCCTGAGATTTATCTGGCATTTGATCAAGCAAACAAAGTATCAATGTATATATATCATGTGTCATGTCACTAAGCTAGTTACTGACATGGCATACAGCTGCCAAGTTAGTTACACAGCTGTCAAGTTAATTAGAGGACTTGGTGACTAGGCAAAGTTTGTTAGACTCAAATTGTTAGTTTGTTAACAGTTTGATCTACTATATAAAGCAATGTCATTGTAATCATAAATTATTGAACTAATTCTAAGAGATTGATCATTGAATCATGAAATGGAATGAATCTTACTGTTAGTTAACATCATTAAGGGTCTGTTGGTTACTATTCAAAATAAATGTAATTTTGATAGAAATAAATTAGAGATGTTTAGAAAAAGCTGATTTATGTTTGTTTACAATAATAAAAATTATTTTTTAAAAGTACTCCATTTTTCCCACAATGAGTGATTCAGTTGACTATTTCACACATGTCAATGCACAATTTTGACATTTAACATCTTTAATTATTTATTAGCAAAAATTATAAAAAGTTGATATTTTAAAAGAAAAATGCTAGCAACACACATTCTAACACACACTTTTCAACACACTCTCTTTGATTGGTTAAAACTCACATGGGACCCACCAAATTTATATGGGACCCACATGATTTGGTGGGACCCATGTGAGCTTTAACCAATCAAAGAGAGTGTGTTGGAGAGTGTGTGTTAGAATGAGTGTTGCCAGCATTCCTCATTTTAAAAATAATCATCAAGACAAGTTTGACAACAACTTAAATGCTACCATTTCTCTTTATAAACTATTAGAACCATATTAAAAAAAATAAATTTAAACATTGCTGAGGCTAATCCCCTGAACCAGATAGGATCGTAATGGGTGACCAAACTTGAGATTTAACCCCAAGACCCCATCCAAGTGGTCTTGGGTAAAAAAAAAGTATATTCGAATACAAAAGGTTTTAACCAACTGATTGGATTCAAGTGGCTAATGAGCTCACTGCCCACTGGGAAGAATCGTTTCGGAGAATCCGGATTCGATTTTTTGTGGAAACAATTCTTGACAAGTTTTAATTACCTCTGGTCAAACTCTGGATTACCAGGGGGCCCCCTTCCGCCGTAAACCGGAGGGTTAACACAAAAAATTATAATAAGTATGTTTCATATATTATTATAAACTTCAAACGTATTCATCTTCACAAAATAAGCTAAAACAAATGATCAATCTAATAATAAAAGGTAATAACAAAGTTTAAGTAAGAAACCAGCGACTAACCTTTATTGATTCCAGATTTTCCTTTTATCTTGTCTTTGTTTTGTAGTAGTAATGTTTTACAATGGGTTTTGTTTCCTTTACCAACATCAATCCCTTCTTTCATTGTGACTATTTTTGAGTACTAAGATTTAAATGAAATTTCTATCTCTATCACACTTTTATTGTTTTGTATGTTGGGACAAAACAAAAGAATGTAGTTGTTGTATATAGGTGACAAAGTAAGGAATAACGGAATGGTGGGTCCACATGTTAAACATACCCAAATGGAAAAAAGTCTCACCTTTATCTTTTATTTTATTTTTAAATTAATTGTGGGTCCTAAGAAATTGTCCTTAAGAAGAGAATGAGATCGATGGTGAGTGATTGTTTGCTCACAGGCCCTTCAAGTTGTCTAAAATGTCCCTGTCTTACAACATTGGGTCCTAACTCCCTCTTGAGAATCTAAAGACCATAGTTAAGAAAGCAGCGAGTCAAATGGCTAGAAAAATCTAAAATGTTGGAGTTAATGGTGAGATTCATCATTATATGTATTGTCAGAAATATTTGCTTAAAATGGTAGATTGTTAGTATGTTTTTGATGACCCTTGTAATGAGCAAAAATTGATGCAAGTGTTTGTGGAACATGCATTGAGGAGTAGTAATAGTAATGGTTTGAAAAATATAAATGCTTCTTTTTTTTTCCCTTAAGATAGGTGCATTTGAGGAGGAACTAAAAAGGGTCTTGCCAAAAGATGTTGAATCTACAAGAATTGCTTTTGAAAAAGGGATTTTAGCAAGTCCTAACAAAATCAAGGAATGCAGGTCTTATTCATTGTATAAGTTTGTTAGAGAGGAATTGGGGACTGAATTTTTAACTGGTAAAAAAGTTAAATCACCAGGAGAAGATTTTGATTAAGTTTTTAATGCAATTACTATTGGAAAGATAATTGATCTAATGTTTGAATGCCTTAAGGATTGGGATGGTATACTCACCTTCCTGTAGAATTTCATTAGTATTTTTTTTCTTCTGTTAGTTTAGTGATTAGAGCTCGCACATTTTAAATGTGGAGAAGTTGAGTGTTCAAAGTTCGAACTCCGACTCCTACATATATTTTGCAATATCTCTACCAAATTAAACTCACGGAAACTTCATTAATACATAGGTATGCATAGTGGTTTCTTTTGTTAAGGAGAAAGGGAATGTGTTAATATCATGTATTTTAATTATGTATATGAAGAAATACAAACAAACAAAAAATGTGATAATTAGATTTTTTTTTTTTATTATAGAGAAGGTGTAGGCCCAGTCATAATTAAATTCAATTACTACGTTTCCTTGATCATTCACATTAAAACTTATATTGATATATTGGTTGGGCTAAATTATATTCGGGGTCCTTTAAGTTTGAGGTTTGTAACAGATTGGTCTTTTAAGTTATTTTATTCTCACTTAAGTCCTTTAAGTTTGTGGTTGGTAACAGATTGGTCCTTTAAGTTATTTTGGTCACACATAAGTCCTTTAAGTTTGTAAACGTTTTCGATTTAGTCCTTCTGCCACATCATATGTTTGGTTAACATAAGGATTAAATTGAAAACGTTTACAAACTTAAAGGACTTATGTATGACCAAAATAACTTAAAGGACCAATATGTTATAAACGACAAACTTAAAGGACTTATGTGGGAACAAAATAACGTAAAGAACCAATCTATTACAAACCTTAAACTTAAAAGACCCTAATGTAATTTACCCTATTGGTTGAAATGAAAACGATTCACTTAGTCAGAGAGGGTCTTCATTTTTTAATTTTTATAAACTCTTACTTATACTCCCACCTTTGTCCTTAATTTGAAAAAAAAATTGTCTCTAAATATATAAATTACTAAATGCATTTATTATTTATTTCTTGAATATATCTTTAATTACTATTATTAACTTCTTTTGAAATATGAAAAGTCAACTTTAATACACATACAAACAAATGATAATTTATATTTGCACACAAAATAAACACATTAATTATTTTAACAATTTTTCTTAAAAAATGTAAAAAAGGCAAAGAGAACTTATATACAAGGACATGACGCGGTTGCTAACATATTTGTTGGGTCACAGGGGGAGCCTAGGGACCATCCACATTCAGGCAGAACAACCACACAAGCGAGAGAAACGATACACTCTTACTAAAAACCTTAAGACAATGAGTTTATAGATCATATGTGTTTCTATCCGATGTGGGATATATAATTCACACTTGTACACAACAATATTATCCCATTAGAGAAACAAGAATTGTTATAGGTTTCATATATAATGTGTATGGTTGCATAGCCTTAAAAAAATTTAACTTATCATATCAATATCATTATCATCCACTAGTGAACTGTGTTAGCGTTGCTTAAGTGCGATGAAGCACCGTGGAAACCACTTATGAAACAAATTTTGGATTCCGACAAAAGACTCACCTTTGCACGAGGGGTTAAATATAAAGAAACAAGATGAAAAGTATATTCTTTAAAAAAAAGGATAAAAAGTATATTGAATGTTGTCTCAATAATTTTTTCCGTTAGTAAAACTCTTTTCTTCCGTAGTATTCTCATAAGCTTAACTCAATTGATATAGATTTTGCATATTATATGCGGAGGTCGGGGTTCGAACCCCAAACATTTCACTTTTTCACAATTAATTTGTGTGAGCTTTAACCACTAGGCTACTTGATCAAAAAAAAAACTCTTTTATAGTTGTTTAAAATATCAAAATAAAAAATGTCAAAATAAGACGAAATGTATCTATGACACAAGTGAATATCTTATGCTTTTTTTTATAAAGTGCAAATTTACACATGTTAAAAAGTTTAAAATATTAACTTTGCATTGAAACTTTTTAATAAATAATTGTTATTTTTCAATAAAAACTTAGTACTTTTAACTGCTTTAACATTTTAACATGTGCAATATTATTATATTGCAAATGGTAGACAAACCCATATCTTATTAACATTTTTATTTACACTAACTTTTGACAAATAAACTCATGTGGTAACTAAGTATTTATTATTGCAGTAGTTATTTACTAAATATACTAATCTATTCAAATAAAAAAAAATTGGCAACATAGCTTCGCCCCTGCCTTATTATTTTATTTTATTTTTGTCAAGTAGTCTAGTGTAGCGGCTATAATTAACTTTTTAAAAGTGAATAAGCGGGGTGTCCAGAGTTCAAATATCGACCTCTGCATATAACAATACATTGACACTGTTAACTGAGCTATGTTCATAGGGACTGCCTTATTTAATTTACTTGATATTAGATGTGTTTTAAACCTAGTTATACTCGCGGTGCGGTTCAAATTGATTGTGTGATAAAATTCAATTGATTCAAAAATTTAAATACTTATAGTGTGATAAAATCATTTGATTCAAAAATTTAATTATTCACGGTTTGATTTAGATGACTATCTTAAAAAAAGAGTGATTTGATCCAATTTTATGGGATATTCAAAATATAATTTTGAAAAAAAAAAAACTATTACAATTAATATTTTGAAGACACGATAAAATCATACGTTTGATGAAAAATATAACATATCATACTTATTCTAAAAGCTTATTAAGTCAAGCAAATGTTTAACCCTGGTGATTTCCCTCCCAAGCATGTAACGTAGGTGTGTTAAACAAGCTATCGTACGTCATTAATGTTGTTTTCAAATTTTAAGAATTTCCCTTCCAAATATACATGTCATCACTTAAATGGCTTTTGTGTTGCCAACTACTTAACTTAATGCATCATGTTTAAACTTTCAATGCATACCTAATTAATGTAGCTGGCTTTCTCTATGTATTGAGGCCACATGCATGCAAGTTTTCCATTAGTTATGACTTTTGTGTGTTGATGAGTTCTCACTACTTTGTCTACTTGCGCTTTTTCATTTATCTTGCTATATTTGAAGGTTATATTGTTGGGTAATTTAACCTTTGACAATTTTTATCTTTGAAAGAACTTTCGACAATTGGGTCGCCTCTAAACTTTTCCTGAAGTGAATGCTAATGAATTGATGGAAATTAAGCGTTTTTATTGTTTCATTACATTACTATTCATAATTCTTTCTTTGCATTTCATCGTGATGTTACGGGTTCCTCTATCTTCTTGACATATTTATTTCAATTTAAAATTGTTTTCTTTTTTATATTTGTTATGCAAAGGTCTGCCATTTATTGGTAGCTAAAGACGGAGGAATACATTTTATCTATCAGGATTCTTGAATAACTTTACCCACACAATGTCATATTTTCTCTGTTCAGATTGAATAAGTTTGTCCTGTCAAATAACTTTTTGGATTAATTAAATCATGATACTTTCAAATAACTTGGATTAGTTTTAAGCATAAATTATTCGATTAATTAAGCTTAAACCGTGATACTCAATCATTTATCTTCACTTTCTATAGTTTACTATCACAACCATTTCAAATATTTTCTTTATGCTTTATGACTAAATGAGTTGTTAACGATCATTACAACCTCATTTTATGATTAAGCATGTTAATATTATTACAGTTGTATTGTACTATTTATTAGGGTCGATAGTCTAGTTATATACTAATAATCAATAATTAGGAATGATAATTATCGATTATGTTTGAAACATATAAAACATATGTCCCTAATTATAAGAACCCTTTGTTATTTTCAATTCCATTAATAATTTCTTTACATACATGCCCTTATTTATTACACATCTTTTTCTTCAATCAGCAATAAATAACATGTTGAAAATATAAATTAACTCTCTAAAGGATAAAATTGTAAAAACAATAGTGATTACAAACAACTTTAATAAAAATATCAACCGTGATTTTGACAAAAAAGTCTTATATATAGGGGCGGCTGTAGTAGCAAAAAAACTAGATTAAATTTAACTAATAAATTATTAAAATAATTTAATCAATTTTAAAAAACTTTTAAAAAGAGTATATTATGAGCCCATTTATTTATAAATAACTTTTAAAAAATAATCAATTTTGGAAATTTTCTCACATTTGTTACTTTTCTTTTAAAAAAGAATGTAACAAATCTAAAAATTACTTGAAAAGTTTGGCTAACGAAATGTCGTAAAAACATTTTCTAAATCTTTGCGCTCCACTACTGAAAGACTTGCATCATATGTTGAGAGAAAAGACTTATATTGCGCCACTTGTAAAATAGTTAAATCAAACCTTCAAATATACTTATGAATAAGCTTAAACTTTATAAAGCTTAGTATAATTTCACTTGGCTATTTTAATGATCCACAAGTGAGATAGATTTTGCAACATTCATAAATTTACTAGACCTCAATCCGTGCAACCCACGGATAATATTTGTAGATTTTTTTTTTTAAAAATTGTGTACTATTATAGTTTTAAATATATTGGTGTGAATCTTTGATATTGGTTGCATTCTCAATTTACACGGTGTGTAAATGAAAGATTGTTTTTTCGTTTCGGAAAAATATAAATAGGCTCTTGAGTATTTCAAAGAGTCTTTTTTTATTTTTTTTTTATTTTTGGTAAGTTCATCATGTAAATGAAATTAGACAATATTAGTGATGTAGTTTAGTGGAACAGTGTTAGGGAAATATAATATGGTTTAGTAGGATAGTTAATTGTGCTATGGTTCTCTTTTCTTTATGGTATGTTCTCTTTTGTGCTATTCTCTGTTTTATAGAATTATTAATTTTGTTTTTGTACAAAAAAAATTATAACATGCCACTACTTATTTTTTAATGGAACGTGGGTATGAATTTTTTCAATTAATTCCTATTTTTTGTTTAATTAATTAATAAATAAGATGTGTAAAAAAATGGTTATAACATGCTGCTACTTTCCTAAAAAAAATGCCACTACTTATTTTTTAATGGAACGTTGATAGAATTATATTATTTTAATTTAATTTTTCTGTTTTATTGCAGTTTTTTAATACTTCTTTTTTAATGGAACATGGGTATGATTTTTTTAATTAATTCATATCTTTTATTTAATTAATTAATAAAGAGGGATTAATTGAAGACCAAAGAAAAATGTAAAGACCAAAAGAAAAATGTGGAAGGGAGAAAAGTTATAACATGTCACTACTTCTTTCCTCTAAAAAAAAATGCGACTATTTCTTTATTAAAAGGAAGGTGGGTAGTTTTTTTTAATTTAATTTGTATTTTCTATTTAATTAATAGAAGAGAGTTTTTCTTAAAATTCGTGTTATGAAATCTCTCAAAATTTGTGGACTAATAAGAAAAACTGCAAGATAGCAAACATCTTTGGCTAAACAAATACAAAGATGACAAATTAAGATCCGAATTGAAAATTAAATGAATAGAGTGTGAAAGAATAGACCCCTCTAACTATTTTGAAAATCCTTTGAACTAAATCCATGTTTTCCAACTCTTCACACAGTCTAAATGATCTCATGAGCTAACATTTCTATAATTTTGAAACGTTTATGCACACATAAATACATTTATACTTTATAAAATGATTACCTTGACTGAAAAAAAAATTGAAGAGAATATCCTCATATAACACTTACATGATGGGATACACCTAGCTGCCATATGTTGCGATAAAAAATAAAAATGCCTTTAACTTGGTGTAAATTAAAACAACTTATAAATTGCCCTTATTTTGATTAGCTATTTCTGAGGTTTGTAAGAAAAACATGTGCAGATTGATCATATAAATTAGACTGAAGACTAACCATGTGAACAATTAATAGAAAAATTAATTAGTTTCATCCAAAAAAATACGTAGATAAACATTACTTTTGAGAGATATAAAAAAATTAACACATGCTTCATCCCAAAAAATAGAACAATTAACACAATGCTTCTAATTTTGAAAACTCAATCCTCCAGGTTAGGAATTACTAAGCTACTAAAAGAAGAAAAAATCAAAAGAAAGAAACTAAAAATTGAGGAGAAAAGAGTTGCAGAAGGTGAACAAAGACAACCAAGTGGAGAAGTTTGATGTTGGGATGAATGTTATGAAGAATATGATATAGTGGTGGCTATAGTATTTATATATTTATTTCAAATTTTAAAAAATTGATGGCTACACAATAGAAATCTAAGAAGGAGAGGAACTGTTACTTTGATATGATGTGGAAGCTACCTACGAACACAAAAAAGTTTAAAAGTTAATATAAGCTATGTGTTTGGGTAAAAAAAATTCAATTATGCGGGAAAAAATAGTTGTGATAGTGAAATGGATGAGGATGATTACATTGTGGTTGCAGTTGAGGAATTATTAACATATAAATCAAAGAGGAATAGCAAAACAGAAAAAGAAAATCAACTGAAATACATAAATTGAATCAACAATAACAATTTGTTTGCAATTCATAATAGAATAATAATTATTGTTTACTGTTGAAGAAACATTAAAAAGAAGTTCAAAATTATCACTCATACCTATTTTGCTTGTGGTTGTTGATTGCCAGAAGATTTGGATTTATACCAATTTCAATAAGTGGCTAGTGGAAACGATTTCTATGGAAGTGGTTTAGTGGGATGTGTAAGATAGGTGCCTTTTTGTGTGGGGAAGTTATTCCTTAGTGGGAGTATACTACATGTAGAAGCTATGCATGCCTTAGTGGTTTAAGTGTTTTTTTTTTTGTTCTTTTCAAATTTAGTGAATTAAGAGTTTGTTTATTTTGTATATTTTTTGTTGAGAGAGTGGGTTATGGTGTGATTTTTTTGCATTTTTTTTATTAACGTGGGGTTGAGGTTCATTTAATTTAATTAATTTAAAATGAAAAGTGTGGGTTTATTTTGATTTAAAGAGTGGGGTTATTTTTATTTTCATTTTTTAATTTTTATTTTTTTTGTCAAGTAGTCTAGTGGCTGGAGCTCACACATATTAAATGTGGAGAAGTGGGTTGTCCGGGATTCGAACCATGTCTCATGTATATATTATGCAATGTCCCTACCAACTGAGTTAAACTCACAGGACAATTAAATTAATTAATTAATAGAACTAATTGGAGGTTTTGGAGAGAGTGGGGTTATTTTCATTTAATGAGTGGGGTTATTTTCATTTTCATTTTATAATTAAATTATGGAATTCAAATGAAGATTTTTTTGTATTTGTATTTTTTTCTTATTAATGCGGGGTTGAGAGAGTGGGATATTTAATATATTTTCTATTTAATTAATGTGGTGGGATGGACAAAATAGTTGTTCTTTTATTTGTTTTTTAATTTAATTAAGTAAATTAATAACGTTTTGGAGGGAACTTTTGGAGGGAATTTTTGGAGGGAAATTGAGGGAGAAAGAACTTGTAAGATTATAATGATTAATAGGTGAATTCATTAGAAAGAGAGTTGTGGAGGGATATGTGGGTAGTGGTTTTTTTCATTGTTTAATTTAATTAATAGAATAATAGTTATTTCCCATTTTAATTATTAATTAATTAATAAGTGAATTAGTAGAAATAGAGTTGTGGAGGAAAACATGGGTAGTGAATATTTTCTTTTCATTTTTTATTTAATTAATTAAATGGGTTGAGGAGGGAAAGTTTGGAGGGAAATTTTTTGGAGGTAACTTGTAGGATTATAGTTATAATAGTTATAAATGATGATGATTTTTATCACTAGATCAATAAATCTCATTATTGGATCAAATGAGATATTAAGAAACTTATTGATCAAATGGTAAAAAACAAACTTGTACATGATTCAAGTTCCTTATGTGTTCGAGCAATTATACTTATTGACAAATGAGCAATTATCCTCATTGATCTGTCAAGACCAATAGACCATCCATTATAATTTGTACATCCAATTATCCTCGTTGATATGTGTCAATCACGTAACTTACTGTGAACCCAAATAACATTTAAATCTAATATAAAATAAATTTTTAAATACGATAACAAGATCAATGCAGAGCCAGTTCACGATTCACAGTGCTTCCTTCTGTCATTCATTAATTAATAATTTGTTGGATAAATATCGGAATATCAATGAGCTTAAAGATGAAGCAGCCCTTGATTACCTATATACATTTTACTATCAATAATTAAATGCAAACAGTTAGCACAGTAAAAATATATATATTCAAGACATTGCCCTGGTCACTCGTCATCTGATAAACATACTAAATTCTGAGATGCAGCTTGATGCAACGAATTAGCCACCACGCTACTGCTATTGGGCCCAAATCTGGATAAGTTAGCAGGAGCCACATCTGACAAACGTGAAATAATATTTGCGGGCGTTATAGTAGATTGACTGCTAACATTCCCAAGTAAACCAGTGACAGGTAAGTTAGGAGTGGCTAACCTGCCTGCACTGTCAGGCCGGCGTCCCATTTGTGGATCAGGCTGATAGCTTGGTGGTCTTTGCCAACGCGAGACATGAGCATATGAGGGAGAAGTTGCTCGAAGATTACTAGCTGCTGTCTGACTTGGAATCCCACGTTGAAGAGGATTGAAACTGGAGGGCGGAGCAGATATTGAGGGTCTAGAAGAATGGAGATGTGGAGCAGGGGCACGTATCTCACCACCTTGAATATCTCGGGCAATTGAAGACCTAGTAGTGTTTATGAGAGGTGGTCTTGCAGAGGCACTGGAGAAAGTTCCCAACATATTGTAACCAGGTGGTAGCATATGCTGTGAGTTAGGAGCAATGGAGGGACTTGGCAGACTGGTCGCAGGAGACTCACCGGAAGAAGAACCAGAAACCAAGAATGGGCGAGTAGCAGCTTGTTGTCTCGAAAGTTGATGCAACTGCTGTGGAAGTGAATCTGAAATCGAGATAGTGGTTAGAAAAATATGCGAAACAGAAATGTGTGCCTGCTGCTGAATAGAATTAGTAAACAAGACGTGAATGCAAACACACTGCGTAAGAGCACATATTTAAGTACGTAAAATTGTCACCACAAAACTACTGAATCAGTATGTACATGACTAATTTTTCAAAAACTGCATATATATTTTAGTTTAAAAGTTGGCCTTCAAAAAAAAACAGAGAGAAGCACGTTATTATCCTTGGCAAGAAGTCTTCTAAAAAGCTTTAAAAGTATCTACCAACTCAGGCTTATTCCCTAGTTTGAAACTTGATCAGTCAAGAAAAAAACACAGTTGGACAGGAAAAATAAATAAGCCACCAACCAAAACGAAACATGGTTGGAAACTTTCAAAGCTTTATTGTATTTGTTAGGTAGGCTGGAATAAGTATAGTATGGTAAGATGATGAACTAATATTTTCAATAAAATTCATAAGTATAAAGCATCTAATTAATACAAAAATAGAAATATAGAAATGCGACAAAATCTATGATGAAATATGATTGAAAAAGTAAATATGGTTTTCAATCAAACAACCAATATCTGTGTCAATTAATGCATGGGATGTACAAAACTTCAAAAGATACATATGGTCTGTGCTATGAATATTTTGCATTTTAAATGGCATATGTTGGTATTGTTGGTAAAATTGTTAGTATTAAGCTGAGAATGGGGTCCATGCTATGAACAGTATTTATTAAAAATAAGCCAAGTTAAAACTGTAAAAGCAATATTAAAACTTAGATGTCTATGAAAAACAAACATACCATGCTGCACTCCTAATGCACCAGATACTTTAAGATCCAAACACTTAGACTTGAAAGCGTTTGCTAAGATCTTATTCACATAAACCGTATTAAGATTTGTATCCAGTGTCTTCTTTGTTTGTTGAAATTCAACTTCAATCTCCTGAAATTTAACATCATACTTTCTTCGGAGCTCTGCCAATTCCTTTTCAAAATCAGATTTCAACCGCAATTTCTGCTCCAACAAGAATAATATTTTAGTAATCAGAAAAGATAGAAACCTAGAATAAGTATCATCAGAGTACGATAATATGAGCAAACCAGAAACTAACCGTATCTTCATGGTTTTTCGAAGATTGCTCTATTACTTTTTGTATTCTTTCAAATTCAATGTTCAGCGGATCATAGGACAAATTTTGAAGCCTTCTGGAAGATGAATGGGGTGTAGATTGAATTGGATGATTATTCATCTCCAAAGGATTTGACAAATTTCTTCTGTAGCCAGACTGTGCTCTTACTCTACTGGCTGTACGTGAATCAAGATCAGAATTTGAGATAGGGTGCATAGGAACTTGATTTGAATGTAAACCAAGTGCCGAGTCTGAGTACGACAGCCCAACATCTTTGTTTGGAACCACAGAAGTTGGCTCAGAATGATGAGTGGGGAGACTATGTACGCTGTTCAGCTGATGTTCATCTTCAGTGGCTAAATGAACATTAGACAAACCCGACATAGCCAAGTTGGAAGATGGCTCTGCAGCAGCTAATTGATGCACCTGCTTTGAAGGCACTGTGATTTGATTGACTGGTACAACATCAGCTGAACTAGATGCCACTTGAACTAGTTCAGAAGAATTTTGCATTGCCCCATCTGAATTCTTGTCAGCAACAGACTTCACAGATGGCAATTCTTTCCCTTGTCCTAGAGGCTCCATGACATTAACTAGTCTAGGTACTGGAGCACTGGTCATAGTTCCATGTACTCCTCCCTCCTGGTCATCTGTGGTACTATTATCTACCAGCATAGCATTTGTTGAAGGCTCCATATGACTATTTTCTGGCTCCATAACAGGAACATCTCCGTCAGGTATTTGTTGCTCCAAAGGTGGATTTGAAAGGGAAATTTTATCTTGACAGCTGGTTGAACAATCAGCTTGACAAGGCTTTGATAAAACATCATCTACAACCGGCACATCTATTGAAACTCTGTCGGATATTTGATCCATAGATGAAGGTGGGTTCAGTTGAGTTGCATTCTGCAGCTGACAATCAGTATACTTGTCGGTCGCAGGCATTTCAACTTGTACCTGTCTTTCTGAGATGCTTACAGAGTCCCGTTTATCAGTAGTTTCTTGCACTTCAACTGGAATTTGCCCTTCTACGCCTGATGAAACTCCATCTGAACATCGGTGCTCTATATGTGTGGAATTCTCAAAATCTGGCAAGCTCGTGGTACCTAAATTAGACCTCTCACAACCATCTCGAGACTCTTGGCCAAAATTTTCAGACCTATTAGTTTCATCTGTCATGCTTGTAGCACTATCAGAATTCTGCTCTCTCGAATGGGAATGTTTAGAGATAATGTTTTCCTGACTCACATATTGATTTTCAGTCATATTATGGTCCTCACTTCCAGAGATTGGTTGATCATTTGGAACCAAAATGTCCATTTCATTAGCCCTGTCATGCTTGACCAGAGAATTTTGTAGTTCAACTGTTTTACCAACTGAAGGGGAATTGGTTTCAGTAGTAACCATAGCCCCAGCCTCTATCATGGATTCAACCACATTATCACACATCTGCAAGTAATCAATCCCAGTCCCAGGTCCCTTTGAAGCAACTATGTTTAGTAATTCATTCTTTGCCCAAGACTTCACTTCTTCCACCCAAGATGCTTCCGAGACTTGATAGTTTCGTATATGTTTTGAGTGTTCGTCCTCAAGTTCCTTGAGACTTGTTTCATGCTGACATTTCAGTTCTTCAATCTTTTTTTTATGGTCAACATTCAAAATATTGAGTGTTTCTGTTCTCACCACCTCATTAGGAGAGCAGGATCGAGTCATGGCTAACTGTATTTTGTATGTTCTCTCCAATTCAGCCTTTTCATCCTCATTCACCACTCTCAACCTATGTTTTTCTTCCTGGTACATAAGACGTACCTTGTTCAGCATTTTTACAAACTTTTTCTGAATTTTTTTAATGCTTTTGGACAAATCTTTCTTGAACAATTCAATCTCTTGTACTACTTCTGTACATGAAACGCCGTTCGATGATTTAGAAGCTTTTGGAGAAGAATTATCATTATAAGTGCCCGTACGATATACAAATATTTTCTTCAAACACTGCAGAAAAGAATAGCTGTAGTCCACCTCTGCTTGCTTACAGTCAAAATTCAAATGTTCTTTTGCAAGAGCAAGAATAGTCTTGTGGTCAACTTTGTGCTTTAGCAAAGAAGCAGCAGCCCTAATCTGAAATTTGAACAATACAAGGAAGGATAATCAGTCCTACTTATACATAATATGCTATTATGAAATATGTGCATTTACAGGAGGTAGGAAACGAATTCCTGCAGTTCTTTCAAAGCCTATTTTACATAGAAAATATCATAATTGTGATAAGAAAATGGTGTGGCAGTTAGATTCTCTCCGTTTAAAAAGGAATAAGAGACATGAGAAAAAAAGCGGAAGTTCCATAATAATGAGAAATATTAAACAGCAGGGGAAAATATCAACAAAAAAAAAATTATTTCTTCTATATTATCTTCCACAAGATGATGACAAAATGACTACAAGCCAAGTTTATTTCATAATAATATTTATGCCCTGCACTGATGACAATGAGGTTGAGTCTAGCCACCTTATAAACGACCTCACTAAACTACCCAGAGACACGAATGTCAGTGGAAACAAAATTTCAAGGCATACATGCAGCTGACTATCCAGATCAAGTACAAACAAAAAATGGCTTTAATGGTTGGCTTGCAACAGAAAAATGTCAAATATGCGAAAAATACACAAATTGATTATTAGATTTTCACAAAAATAAATAAATGAAGCACATAGTACACAAAATTAGGAAGGCTAGACAGGATACACCGAAGTCAAATTCCAGAAAATACTACTGCTTGAAAGGAAAAGCTAGCCCAAATCATAACAAGAATCACATATGACAAATAATATGGAAACAATCAAGAATAAATAAACAAACAAACAAAAGTCTAATTTTTTTAAAGCAATCATAAGCTAAGAAAGAAATATTCTGACCAGAGATATTTGAAAAGACTGTATCGAAACAGATTCCCAATTGAAATGATGCTTGTTCGTAACATACTCGAGAAAATTGTCAACCACATTCCTGACATTATCCTGCGTTACAAAATATATGTCACCGTAACATCAAATCAAATTCCAACTTACAATAGAGCTCAGATTTCATTAGCACAAACAATCTGGTTATTAGAATGCAATCTTGTCAAGGGACCAAAGCAGGAAAATAAACAGCAAGAAAAACATGCTGCATACTGGAAGAAGAAGAACTTCACAGAGCTTTGTGATCTGTGGCTTCAGCGAAAGATGTAAGCTCCTCAGCTCATCATGCACTCTGCCGTTTTTCCCGGATTCAACATCATTACCCTGAGGTTTATCTGGCATATGATCAAGCAAACAAAGTGAGTAAGGACTATAATTCACATTGAATGGCTACACCAACACATAGTTGAACTAGGAAAGAATTGAGTGACTTTACCCACTAGATCTCCGAAGGTTCCTGCAAAAGTAAATTACTGGCTTCAGAAGATATCATAAACATATCAAAGATAATTCTTACTGTTAGTTAACCTCATTAAGGGCATGTTGGATACTAATCAAAATAAATGTAGTTTTGATAGAAATAAATTAGAGATGTTAAGAAAAAGCTGATTTATGTTTGTTCACAAATAAAAAAAATTATTTTTAACTCGTCTAGATACAATAACATAGAAGTGCTTATATTCCACAAAAACTACACGAAATGACAAAAAAAAATTTAGGGTCTTGCTAACCATTGCCCTTGGGGCACTAGTTAAGGAATCTACAAATAAAAATTTTGTCTTGGAAATATAAGATGTTACTTTTGATAGAGTAATAATTACACAACTTTTTCATGAAAACTTACTTGTTTTGGATGCTTAACCATTGCCCATGGGGCACTGGTTAGCATTCTCCTTTTTTTAATACAGCAGGTTTTAATGATAATTCTCAAGTATATCTCGTATTCTAATGTGAATATTATTAATAACTTTGAACATATTCTTCCTTTAAAATAGGTGATCTTTTTCACAAAATAAGCTAAAACAAATCAATCTACAACAATAAAAGATCATAATAAAGTTTAAGTAACAAACCAGACACTAACCTGCCTTGATTCCATTGGGTAACTTTTCACCTACAGATTTTGATGAAGGCTGATCAACATTATTGTTGCTTACTTTCAAGCGCTTCTTTGCTGTGCCTTCATTCACAAGGTCGGTCCCACCTGCCAAATTATTAAAAGGCTGAACTCTCCTCCGGCTCCGCTGAGATGAACCACATGAGTACTTCCATTTAAACTGTCTCCCCTCCAACAGATTATTCCAAAACGTTCGTGGTAACTCTTCATCCGGCGACCTAAATTCCAGCTCACCAAACAAAGGAAAATTTGCAAGGTAAGCTCCTCCATGTTGCTGGACTTTCAATAAAATTGAGCAGTCGCTTGTGTCAGCATCTTCACCAACATCAGCTAGACAGGATGAGAACTGCGAAACTGTTTCTTCCAGCAGTGGTTTTAGATTTGACGTGGAAGTTGCACCGTCATGGAAAACTCTCAACTCGTCAAAAAGATGAACTGCGCCCCACATCAAGAGAGTATGACTGAGACCTCGGCTTGAAGATGGACAGTTGATGTCCAGGGTCTTACCTTGCCTAGAGAGAATCAAAGCTTTCTCTTCAACAGTGAAAGGTGAATATAAACGGAATGTTTTGATCAATTCAAACTGTGAATCAAGTGTCAACTTCTGAAGGGATCTTATATCATTCATCGGGTTCCAGTCACTGTCAAATATAATAAAGGTGTCAATTGATGACAATTTTATGCTAGGATGGCAGGCACTTGTTTCCATCAAAAAGAAAAATCGCTTGTTATTCTTGTCGTTAAATATCTTTGTGGCAGCTTGCTTCTTGGAAGCCGTAAGACAATTATCAATTCTTTCATAAGAATCTTCACCAAATCTTTGTCGCAGGAAGTCATCCAAAATATCTACTATTGAAGTCTTTCCAGAAACTCCAATTGGCTGCAAATTCAATAACAATTTCTTATAACTAAGCACACAACATAAAAGAAAGCAGGGTATGACATTCCCTAAGCAGTAACCAACACACATACACCAGTACAATGAGAAAATTAGACAGTGGCCATGACAATTAAAAAAAAACTCCATGCCTCTGTGCATTTGATTTGCTAAAAAAAGAATAACTAGACAATACAAAAATACTTGTTTTATTTTTTGAAAATCGGCATGGGACAAAACAAATCAAGGATAATAGATGGGGAAAAAGTACGTATTTGTTTCTCAAGAAAATCAAGGGATAACTTCTAGTCCCTTCCACAACTTAAAAAAAATACTATTTCCACTTCTTGATGGCATTCATCCTCAAGTCTCCTTCTCTCCATCAATGGCTCAACCTTTCTCCATCCCTCTTCCCCTCCTCTACTCAAAACAGTTAGTGTTGTACGATGACTACCAAACAACAAAGAGAATCAAAAGTTATACCATGACCTGATTACTCTTAAAGAGTCTTGTTTATTAATACCAAAAACATGTTTCTAAGCTTTCTACAACCATCTTAAAAGAAAACTTGAACAGTGAGACCTCTCTTGAATTCTCTTACTCTAATAAAGTGAAACTTTAACTCTCTCTCAGACACACACAACACACAACAAATTCGTACTCTAACAAAAGGTGGGGTCAACTGCATGGATCAAATGATGCCATAATGCTCTATCTTAGATCATATCTTTAACCAAATCATTGGCATCTAATCATGTTGCAGTCAGAATCACGAGTCGACTCACAACGAGACCACAATGTTGCTGCCTCTGAGTGTGACTACAATGTGCTCATGCAAGACCAGGATCACAAGTCGTGTGGGCACGGCGGAACCGCCGCATAGAGCCATAAAATCGACGGGATTGTCTGCTTCTGTGTGTTTTTGGTGAGTTACCAAGTCGCATCCTACTGGGCACGTGGGTCAAGCACGTGACCCGGTAACAGAAAAACACTAGTGTTTTTCAGGTCAGCAACTTTATGAAGTATGGAAAGATACTTGTAGTCAATATATGGGAATATAGTCTGCAAAATACATACCTGAAAAAGTATGAGTGCCCTTAATTTATTTTTTCTCAACTCTGTGAGCATTGAATCAAGTAGTTGAAGCTTGCCACTTGCTTTTATTCCAACATTCAGATATGCAACGGCTTTTTCTTTTTGACTCGGATACTCAACTTCTTCAAGGCCCTTTAGTAGTAAAGGTTGCAGGGATTCTTCAATAATATAGGGATGATTACAACACTGTCAAGAGATACCACAACCAGAAAATGAAACCATTAAGAAAATTCATAGCCACATCACAGCTGTGGAGTTAATTGAAAGAGTAAAGGAGCACCATATCAACTACTAAAAAGTAGAGAAATACTCGGACGGAAACGCACCTAAGACTTAACTCTTACAAGTCAAATTATCATTCGCTGTGTGTGTAGATTGCAGGGATTCCTCTAAAAAATATACAGGGTTGTTTATCAAATTTGCTCTAGTTTTTAGTTAGGGAGACCAAATAAACTTCGGAGCAAGATTTCTTTATACGCATAATAATTAAAATAGGTTCAATTTAATCACATGAATCCCAACCTGTTTCGATCACTGATCGATGAATCTTTGATAGTAGATCTAACTAAAACAAATAAAAACGGCTTGTAAGGTGAAAATTGTGCAGGCTTTATAAACTCTATTAAGGTCATATCACTACTAGGCAATGTGAGATTTGTACTTTTCTCGAGTACCACCTCACACTCAGAGCTCTTGTGCCTTATGCCTGAACAATTTGGGTGGCAATCTAGAATAGGTTCCGATTTTATCTAAACTCAACGTCTCAGCCCCCACAAAACTTGCTTGCAAGGTGAGGATTGTCAAAGTTGGATCAGGTCTATTTAGGTCATACCACTAGGTGAGATAGGATGTTTTCCAATAATGAATCATGCATAAGATTGATTAAAACTGCTATGTAATATTTAAAATTATTAAAAAAATATGAAAGGATAAAATTTAAATATTTTACATGATACTACTAGAGAATTATGATCAATTTATTGATAACCATCTAATCTAATAATAAAGGAAAATTAACCAATATATTGTACTAACCAAATACGGCGGAATGAAACAGCTAGAATCTAAAGCAAATATATATGATCTTTGATCTTACGCAATCTATGCAAATAATTCAAAAAGTGCAAACTAACCTTCCGGATTGAAATAAGGACATCACGAATGGCCCCAACACTATCAATCTTTGGCGACGAGCAAAGAAATGAAGCATTTGAAAGTAAAGTAGCACAGTACTGCTCAAGCTGCACATTAGATATCTGTACAGGAACCCAATACTCAACCAACTTATAGGAGTCCGACTTGCATCTGTCTGCAATATGACTTGACACTTTCTCCTTCGGATGAACAACACTTTGACCATCAAGAAGAGCATGAACATTTTTGTCTTCCGCAGTGCTACCCTGAAATCCCAGTAGAATTAAATAGGCAACAAAACACATTTGAGTTTAGGGATAAGGGCAAACCTATACATCAAAAGAAACAAACCTTAAGGTGTCCAGTTCCACTTGTGTGGTCGCTCTTATCCTTCTGCTGCATGGTTGCCTCAATGAAATCTATGTCCTGAAGCCAATGAAAAGATACAAAGAAATAAGAGACGTACCACAAATGAACATAAATAAATGTACACAGATACACGTTGCTAATTTTGATTTAAGGGAACGGATTCTATGCCTAATTATTAACCAGCAATCTATCATTAGTGCATTGTAAGCCCTGTTGTAACAAATTTTAAGTAAATTGAGAAAGGGGGGGGAGGACGATGTGGATAAAATAAATACAACCAACCTCAGTTGCACATGGGTCACGCGACTCCTCGACTGTAAGATTAAAATCCAACCTGCAAAGTAAAGAACCAATCACTTAGACCTGGAAACGCCTAATACGTCAAAGTGCCAATGAACAGATCAACAGATAAAGGGTATTATTCCTAGCAAAATATTTCGTCCATATATTTACATTTTTATATTTTTGTATGCAAATATAGTAAATGAGTAGCTCTGGCCTTGAAAAGTTACAAAAATTGGCTAACACTCGCCAAAATTATCCAACTTGAAAAACATTTTTTTTAATTCATTGCATAATTGAATCTGTAAGTCTTCTTTTGCCTGGTTCATTATAATATGTGTGTGTGAGCACGTGCATGAGGACCTAACCATACTGAGTCAACTTTAAGGGTCAAATACTTTGCTATATTTATTGGTGATTGTTGAAGTTATTTGATTCCTGATTTCCTTGTTTATTTAGGACCAAGTCTATCTATCCCTATAAGTAAGGATTAGTGTTTAGTCCTTCATATCATGCTATTATCAAGTTTTTATCAAGTAGTTATCTAGCTCTTATTATTTCTCTTCTCCATTCGTTTAAATTACCTACGTAACGAACTTGGTGCATATTATTGATCTGTCATCTATATGCTCTAGCTTGAGGGAGAGTGGTAGAGATAATGGATATTCTATGGGAATGCCATGGTAGTAAGAGCATCCATAATGGAACTCCCGTTTAGGTTCTTCAACGGGTCCCGTATGTACACATCACTAATTTTATAATAAATACTTAATAAGCACCCAGTCTCTCCAACCCATCACCTAAAAAAATTATTCAATTAGTAAGTGATAACTGAAGTGATTAAATGCACCCTAAGGTGCATGTTGCTAAAATAAGGGCAACCCGGTGCACTAAAGCTCCCGCATACGCAGGGTCCGGGAAGGGGTCCCACCATACTCGGTAAATATTCCATAAAAAGTAGTTGGTGTATTCTGGCAAATCATATTTATATGCTTTCTCTTTTTTTCTCTTTCTCGACTTTGTAATCAAATATAGTATTAACAAGGACTTTGCAATCAATAGAGTTGCAGATGACTTGTGCAAAAGGAGAAATAACTTTCATATTAGCTCGCAAGAATATACAATAGGCCGACACCATCCAAACAAACATGTTGAGTAAAAAATAATCAAAAAGGACAAAAGGTGGTTAATATGATATATCAAGCAGCATGTGTGATATGAATGATTCAATAGAAGAACTTTGTAACATGACCATGAATTTGAATATTAAATAGAGAAGACAGAAATGTGTATATGAGCTTTATAGTCACAAAAAAAATAAAATCAGACGGTTTGATATAGAGGAAGGGAACATTATTAAAGCCAAACCTCATAAAAATTAATAAAACAACATAACACACCAAAAAAATGAACAATGAATTCTTATGTCGCTAGATTTGATACCATTTACTGCCATTTAACAACAAGTACCTTATTCGTTTGGAACATGACTCGTTGTCACCTAATTTTGAAGGGAGAGCATCAGGGATCACGTTGCTGCTGTCTCCTTTAGATAATGAGGAAGGAACATTTGAATCAATGTCCATTGTGATTGCCTTTCTCTTGGAAGGTGCTAATTTTTCACCCCCACCAAGACCAGCATTGTTACTGACCAAGTCATCATCATCGAATACAGAGTCTCCTGACACTAATGTTGGTAATGTCTCCTCTCCGCAGCAATCAGGCTGTACTCTTCTGGGTACCACACTAGTCACATAAGTTGGGGTGTTAGATGGTATAAATGAACCGGGAGTCACACAATTTTCTGCTAAATCTGTCATAGGCCTACTCAACCTAGAGTTAACTCTGGTCTCTTTTGCTTTAGCATCTTCAGATGTCAGTGTACCATTCTTTGAGACTTCTTTATTATCTGAACAACTTCCTTTAGATAACTCATCAATCTTGGCTCCAATACTGTTGTCAACTTTGCTTTGGCACCTTGGCTCGTCGGTCCTAGAGTCAACTCTGGTTTCTTTTGCTTTCCCATCTTCGAATGGAAGTGTACCATTCTTCGAGACTTCTTCATTGTCTGAACAACTTCCTTTAGACAACTCGTCAATCTTGGCTCCACTACTATTGTCACCTTTGCTTTGGCAACTTTTATCGCCAATCCTAGAGTCAACTGTGGTCTCTTTTGCTGTGGCATCTTCCGATGGCAGTGTACCATTCTTTGATACTTCTTTGTTATCTGAACAACTTCCTTTAGATAACTCGTCAATCTTGGCTCCACTACTGTTGTCACCTTCCTGATTTGACTTGCTAATATTATCAGAATTCCCAAGGCAATCTGAAAATCAAGCAATCAAAAAATGGATAATTTAAATAATAGCTAACAATAATTAGCATGCCTTACTCGAAAAAAAATGTCCACTTCTAATAAATTTGATATGTAAATAAAAACAACCCAACCAGCGATTAGGAGAAACCCCTGCGCTAGCTTCATTTAACTACTTTCTTCTAACATGGCAATGCACTTGACGTTAACCATCAAATTAACATTGCTTTGTATTACATTTGGATTTGGATAAGTAACAAAAACTCGTGCCTGAGTGAACAAGAAGAAAGTTGGCAAAAAAGAATGACATTATACAAAACACCAATGTACCTTTCTTTGGTTTTGTAAAGAGAGACCGATACATCAGGGCGGTCATTTTCTTTCTTTTCACCTGGGAACTTTCCCCATTGTGTTCCTCATTTTCATTCACTTCCTTGGCTTCAAATGTCAATTGTTTCACACTCTTCTCTTTTTGTAGCTTCTGTCTTGAAATTGAACCAAGAGACCCTACACTTTTAGAATCTGAAGGACCAGAAAAAGAACGATTCCTAGTTTTGCCAGATCTCGTCAAAGGACTTGGCGTTTTCATTTTCTCAACCCTTACAGACTTCCTTCTGGTTTCAGGAGCTGGAAGTGTTCCCTTCTCTACTTGCTCAGACTTCTGAGTACTTGAAATGGTTGCAATTATCTTTGATGGTTTTTCTCTAGAAGACTTTCTAATACCAGCTGTATCCGATACATTGGGATGTGCTTTGATTTTTGCTTTCTCGCTGCTTCGGGTCACCCTCCCATTATTATTTTCTTCATCCTTGGCCTTTTGACTAGAACGAGTACTTTTTACCATTGGCTTAAATAAAAATTTTGACTTTTGAAATCTACAAAATAATAAATTTGATCAGTATAAAGACAACAAAAACCAACATACAATACGCAGATATTATTTTGCATGTAGAAAATTTCGTCAAGATTAAGTATACACCATAGTACCAACTACAAAGGAATGTGTACTATATATAATCAATGCAATCAAAAAACTAATCACTATTCAGTGAGATATTGTTACAAACAATAAACTGATAACAATAATAACAATATTTGGCACTGGTAAAAGAAGATTTTAATTTGGTTTTCCTCAATATTTTCTCAAGTTACTCAAGGGGAGGACATCAGTCTCAAAAACAAACACAACAAACATAAATGAATAACTGTACATCTCCAAAGAATATATCAATCACCATAACAAAAAAAACTCCAGCCTAATTACATGAATCCTTCAAACACAAATCAAAAGCAAATAATAAATTCTAGGTTTGGTTCCACTTTTGGAAGAGCCAAAATTGATTCTAGAGGTGTACAATTGATTTTAACATGTTTGGTTCACTAAAGTAGAATTCATCCTGCCTCCATAATTGATTTTATTTGAACCTAAAAATAATAGCTTCTGATTCAAAAATTGATTTTTACACTTAAATTCGTTGTTCAAACATAAATCATTTTACCTTCAACTCAATTTTACATAATCAATTCGCCCAAAACTAAATTTTCTCACTACATAACGAAACATACACAAAGTAAAAACAAAAATTAGAACATTGTGACATACACATTATATTAAAATTCAGGGTTAAATATATTTTTAGTCACTGTAAAATTACCACCGTATTTTGTTTTTAGTCCCTGAATCCACTCTTTAGTCCCGCAAAACATAAAACCATGTGTTTTTAGTCCCTCCGTAGGGAGAGACTAAAACTACATTGTTTTTAATTGCACAACTAAAAAGTGGATACAGAGGCTAAAAACGAACTAGATATTCACTGGCACTAAAAACATATTTAACCATAAAGAAAATATATCATGCAATTATTTCACATCATCTCATATCAAAATTAGCATCATCAACAATAATAGTTCATAGAAATTCCAAAAACATGCTTCAAATAGCAATCACATAAACAAAACGGTGAATGTATGCAGAAAAATCGACAGATTTCGATTCAATTTATCAATGTAATTTGGAAGCAAAACGAATATGGAAACAACGATGAAACCTAACCCTAAATCAGTGATCGAAGAAATCAGAGAAGCGTTAACCTTATAATATATATATATATATATATATAGAGAGAGAGAGAGAGAGAGAGAGAGCGTAATGAACAAGTAGTTTTAGAGAGAGAGAGAGAGCAGAAAAACCTGAATCGAACAATCACTGCATGGATTGTAACGGAATCGGAAATCTGACAGACGAAGAACAATTCAGGGTCGGTTTTGGTATCAGAGAGTTTTACTTATGGTGTTATATTTTCATTGAGAAAAGGGTTAAATATATTTATATACTCATTGAGATGAAGTATTTCCAAATCATATATTACCATTGATATAAAAATAAAATAATATCTTCATAATTAAAAAATTACTTCCTCCGTCTCAATCATAGGTAAAAAACATCAAATCACACTTTTTATTTTAGGTAAAATTAAATCACACTTATTGAAAACTAAAATATAAAAATATTTAGTATGATTTTTTGTGTTTTCTTTGGAATTAGTTTTATGGAACGATGTAAAAACAATTTTTATTGGGTATTGGTTATAGAGAAAATGAAAAAGAGAAAAAATTGAATGTAGTTTGCATTTAATTTTATAAGAATAAACAAAAAAAATCTTGAAAATGATGGTTTTTTAAAAACTTGTCATGTTAACTTGTACCCTTAAACCATAAGTTAAAAAACTAAAATGGGAATATAACTTTTGTATGAAAAGATAAAATTTTAATACATTGAATACACAATTTTAAGAAAATGTTTCTATGTCTAGTTTCTAAACTTGTGCCCCAAATGCATAAGTTAGCATTTCTCTTTAAAAAATAAGATTAAATCAGATAAAAATTTGTCTATTTTGCTTATATTTTGAAAAGAAAAAAAAGTGAGTTTTTTTGTCATAATTTTTGGGATGGAGGAAGTATATATTTAACTAAAATAATCTTAACTTGTTTTTTTCTTTAAGGAAATCTTGACTTGTTACGTAGTGAATTCTTATGATGTATTTTAGAAACTAATATAATAAACTAGTATTATGGTGTAGGGGTTTTTTATTCAATCGATATATAGGTTGGGATGACCCGATACAAGCAAGATAACTCGTTTTAGTTGTTTTATCTAAAGGTTTGATTGTTTATTTATTTTCGACTAAGAGAGAAATAATGGAAATAAACAAATTAAAAAAATTTCGGCCTAAACACCATGGAAGTGTATGCTGGCAGTATATTATCTAATTGATCAAGAGGAGGAGTTGAAATCTACATCTTTAAGTAGTCGATATTGTAGCACCGAACCTACCAATCAATCAACACATTGATTGTATTCTCTTAGGGGTCGTTTGGTGCACATGATAGGATATACATAGGACATGATTAGAGACCGAATAAGGATAGGATATGATAGTGACATGATAACATTTATCCTATCAGATGTTTGGTGCACGCATGATAAGAAATATGATAATATTATTTTATCCTTTCATTAGCATGCACATAATCCATAGCAAAAGCAAAGTATAACTTGAGAAAGCTTCGACAATAACCCCCATATCAATAGTATCCTTTGTTTTTATATTATTATTTTTTTGACAGAGTACAAGATATCAATATTATGCAGAGAGATGACACCACCGCTAGTCATCTCTAAAATACAAACAGCAATTACGATGAGCTAATGAAGGGGAAAACGAGAAAAAAAACACCATGCCAAAGCTGTAAAGGAGAGGAATCAATTGAAGCTGAAAAGGAGAGGAATCAATTAAAATTGAAACGCAGTAACAATAGAAAATTGAATCAATTGAAATATCTCATTAATCTTCAGCTATTTTCATTCCCCATAGGTTCCGGCTCTGTAAAGAGAAGGGTCGCCGGAAAATTAGTAACGAGATTGGAGTTGGTTCCAGCAAATTGAAAAATGGTCTAGAGACAGGTAGCTGTCGCAGAGAAAGTGGAGAAAAGGAGGAGTAGATCACAAAGCGTGGGTCACGAACATTACTAAAAAAATAAAAAGAGAGTGGAGTCAGTGAGAGTTGAAAGGTGTACGCGCGTATGTTTTGCTATCTTGTTCCTAACCCAACTAAAACAAAGGATTAAAATAGTGAAGGATGAATAGGATAGGATAAGCACTAAGATTATTCTATCATTTCCTATTGGTGCACCAAACAAGAAATTGAAGTAGGATATGATGTCTTCCTATCATGTGCATCAAACGGACCCTTAAGGCACAAGGAAAAGAAGGAGAAGAGAACTTCCTAACAAGAGTAAGCAAAATTTCATGAGGTGAAAGTCATTACGTTTTGTATCAATGATAAGTGTTGGATTTACTTAAAATCCAATATAATTTCAAAGCACTTATTGACTTGTTTATCAAGAAATCATACCAAATTATCTTAATTTATTGTACATATCATATAGGTTTAATAGCAGTTTTTGCCTCCTAAGTATCATGAAGTTGTGATTTTGACCCTCTAACAAAATAAAATACAACTCAGCCCCCTGAGTACTGCCCCTTTTGCAGTTTTGGTCCACCATGCCAATTTTGACCAATTCAACGCTGACGTGGACGCCACGTGTGTAATTTTTTTTTAATTTTTTTTAATTAAAGCATTACACACGTGGCATTTTAATTTACTTTTAAATTGAAAATTATACATGTGGCGTCCACATCAGCGTTGAATTGGTCAAAATTGATCTAGGGGGCCAAAACTGCAAAAGGGGTAGTACTTAGGGGGCTAGATTATATTTTATTTTGTTAGGCGGCCAAAATCGCAACTTCTTAATACTTAAGGGCATATTATATAATATATATTTAGGTTTTAGGCATGATCATAGTTACTTTGACTTATTTTCATCTTAGTTGTAATTGGAAAGATTAACGAAAACATTGATGAAGCTAACTTTGCTAATAAGTTTACATAACCATGAAGAAATCAAAAGTAAATTAGCCGTCAAGAAAAATTTAACTAAGAAATTTACTTAACCGTAGAGAAATCAAAAGTAAACTTAGCCACCAATGAAATTTAATCTATAAGTTACTTAACCATGAAGAAACTGAAATTTGGCTAGGAAGGTTACTTGGTCGTAAAGAAAGAAAACTTTGTCATAAAGCTCTTCACTTAGAAAAGATCAATGAAGTTGGGTACAAGGCAATTCATTAAGCGATTTCAGTCAGAGATTAAAGTATAACAACAGGGAACTATTTGCTATAGCGAATTTGAACTCCTCTAAAAGAACTTTGACGGTTTATTGACCCACATGGATGAACTTAAGACTTCAAGGTGAAGAAACACCATTTCCCTAATGAGCGTATGATTCATTTATAAACTTAAAACTTTCAAAACTATGTAAACAGAGCCTCACTTCATTATTTCTTGTATATTTGCCCTTTTTTTTAGATTCTAATACCACACAGGATAACGACCAAATGGACATGACGGCCAGGTTTGGAGAATTAACATCAATGTTTTTCCATACCTTTTTCATTATTTATTGTAAGGTTATGCTTAACTAACGTTCTCTATTGTTGGGATTAGGTATAGTTTGCTACGATTCTGATGTAAATACTCGATCTGATTGGTTATATATAAGTTTATTTCACTATACTAATTAATTTATTCATGTACTTAATGCTTTTACGTTGTTAAATATGAATTTGATATTTTGATTTTGAAGTACTAGACATAGACTTTTTATTTAAAGGACATTGAATAAATTCTTCTTAGATGTTAGTTGCAAGACACTGTACTATGTTTACAATCACTAACCACTATTGGAACATATTGTTATTTTATCAGTTAACTCAGCGAGATATTGGAAGTTAAATGATAAAATATATCACTTGTCATCTGCGAGACATCGAGACTTATGGCGAGCGATATATGAAGATATAGTTGTAACATTTTAAGTATATAATAAACAATAAAAGACGTTAGAGAATCAAATAATGAAACTTAATCAAACAATATTATAACCACTATTGGAACATATTGTTATTTTATCAGTTAACTTAGCGAGATATTGGAAGATAAATGATAAAATATATCACTTGTCATCTGCGAGACATCAAGACGTATGGCGAGAGATATATGAAGATATAGTTGTAACATTATGAGTATATAATAAACAATAAAAGACTTTAGAGAATCAATTAATGAAACTGAATCCAACAATATTATATTTCTGTTATTGTTTCTCATTTATGCTTATATAAATTCTTCTATAATCAAACTCTTTTTCCATACTTAAATAATATTAATTATTGAACGACATTGAGATCACATGAATCCAAGTGAATACGATAAACTCAAAATACTTAATTTTGAATTGTTTAAAGTACAACTATCAAACGGTGTCATTGATGGGAACCTGTGTTTAGATATTGGAGCATCACAACAATTTTATTGTTTTGAGTGTTTGTACATTTTGTTTATATTGTATATGATACGTGTCTGCTTCTTAACCCCTATGTTCTAGCAAAAGATATTTCTCTTGTTAGCTATTTCCATTTCACGTTTTCCATTACAAAAATAAATCATAAATGATCTTGGTTACAATAACTTCTATAGCCAAGAATTAAATCAAAATGAAGGAAAATATGATGGGTTTCATTCATGCCAAGAATACAATCAGCATCCTCTTGAGGACAATCAATTTTCAATAATAAAAGATACGTTGAACCACTTTGTGTGAATGTATGTGATGAAAATGCAAATAACCAATAAAAGAATAAGTAATATGGCACGTCAGATGACACATACGGTCAAGCAACTAATTGAGGCATACAAAAACATGAATGTTCAAACTAATACTTAAATCAATTTTGATGAACAAGATAATGTTATAAGCAGTGTTTAAACCTACAAATAATTGTCTTGTTAGACAAACTCGACAAGTAGACGATTACATCAATCAGGCGAAGGAGCCCCTCAGTTGATTGAAGGGCATGTAGTTTTGGGACAGGCGAGCGAGGGAGTCAGGAAGATGATTATTTTTCAAGGCCACCAACTCAAAATGTTGGTCATTACTCGTTAGAGGCTCATGAGAATCAAGGTACCCGATGACTCGTTAACTTGCTAGTCTTAAACTCTGAGACTTACACTTGGAACAATTAGCAAGTCATTTATTTGAAGGCCATAATATTAATTAAACTTTCGCAACAACATGCTCATAAGCGAAACCACTTTTTCCCAAACACAATACTCACGGTAGATTCCAACTCAGTAATAGATTTTAAATACAAAATGTAACAACCCTTTTTTAGCTAGAATTATTTTAATTATTTATTACATGTGTTTATATGTGCTTAATTGCTTATGTGTGTATTTGGATTCAGATTAGTGAAATTTTAGCCTATAAGGGTATTTTAGTAGTTTTTAGACTAGGGGGTATTTTGGTCTTTTGGTGAGTTGGGGTAACTTAGCAATTTTGGTAGAAAGATTATTTTTAGTGTTCTGGAGAGAATAATTATTTTATTAAGTTTGAAGTAACTGGTGGTAATTATTCGATATTTTAGCGAATTAATGAGTAGTAACCTTTTAGAATTTGTTAGTAAGAGTTTTACGCTCATTGTAAATATTAGAAACCTAGCCCATTGGAGAGTAATATTGTAAAATCTCAGAGAAACTAAACTCATTCTCTAACTAACTTTTCAATCTGAATTTCTGATTTTCATTGATTGAAAACTTTTACAATCAGTCTTATATATGAGACTGAAGGTTACCTGTTATGGCAAGTTAACTTGATATACTACAGACAGGTGGCAGTCACTTGCCAGCTGTTCATAGCTGTCAAGTTCCAGCTGCTATTTATTATATCTATTACAAGCATATACTAGTTACTACTCTTATACCCCATCCTCAAACTCAATGGGGTGTGAAATCACATTGAGTTTGGATCTCATCAGAAGAAACTTTGATGTGGAGACAGGTTTAGTGAGAATGTCTGCCCACTGATCAATACCAGGGATATGAACTATGGAGAGTTGCTTGGCAAGGATCTTTTCCCTGACAAAAAAGAGATCTATCTCCATATACTTTGTTCTAGTGTGTAAAATGGGATTATGAGCAAGCAGTACACCTGACTGATTATCACAGTAAACAGTGGAGTTGCTAAAGGGAACATTGAGCTCCTGTAACAATGTCTGGACCCAGAGAGCATCAGTTGTAGCTTGTGCCAAAGCCCTGTATCCAGCTTCTGTACTGGATCTGGCGACAACAGGCTGCTTTTTGGACCACCATGAAATGATATTGGGACCAAAGAATATGGCAGCACCGGAAGTGGACCTTTTGTCATCTGGATCAGCAGCCTAGTCAGTATCACAAAAAAATGAAGTGAGAGAGGTTTGTGAATTGGCGCAGGATGCAACTGAAGTCCAAAGGTGAGGGTGCCCTTTAGGTATCTGAGAGTTCTCTTGACTGCAACCCGGTGGGATTCACGAGGGTTAGACATGAATTGGCATACCTTATTCACATAGTAAGCTATCTCAGGCCTGGTAATAGTTGCATACTGCAGAGAACCAACAACAGATCTGTAAAGAGAGGGATCTGAGAAGGTGTCTGATCCAATTTTAGACAATTTACAACTGGACACCATAGGAGTATTGATGGAGTTGCATCAAGCATATGTGTTTTGGCTAGTAAATCTTGAATGTATTTACTTTGAGTGAGCAAGAGATGATGGTTGGGAAGATGCTTTACTTCAATGCCAAGAAAATATTCCAACAGACCAAGTTGCTTAAGGCTAAACACTGAATCAAGTTGCGTAACCAAAGCAGAAACCAAGGAAGAGGAACTACCAATTATAATTATGCCATCTACATAAACAAGTAGATAGACAACTTGTTTCTGCTTAGCATAGGTAAACAAAGAGGGATCACATTTACTATCCTGAAAGCCAAACTGAATGAGAGCAGTAGTTAACCTCTCAAACCACTGCCTGGGTGCCTGTTTAAGACCATAAAGAGCCTTATGAAGTTTGCACACTAATGTAGGATCAGAGTGTTCAAACCCTTGAGGTTGCTGCATGTAAACTTTTTCTTCAAGGATACCATTGAGAAAAGCATTGTTAACGTCCAATTGCTGAATAGGCCATTTGTAGGACAAAGCAAGAGTAAGTATGAGTCTAATAGTGATGGGTTTGATCACAAGTGAGAAAGTTTCAGTGAAATCAAATCCTTGCACTTGACGAAATCCTTTAGCAACCAGACGGGTTTTGAACTTATTTAGAGTACCATCAAAGTTTTCTTTTACTCTAAAGACCCATTTACACCCAATGGCTTTCCTATTGGGAGGCAAAGGCACCAGGGACCATGTGTTGTTTTTCTGCAGAGCATCAAATTCATCCTGCATTGCAGCACGCCACTTAGGATCATGTAAAGCCTGCTTAACATTCTTAGACTCAGTGTATGTGAGAAAAAGGTTGGGGTTAAGACGAGGGAGGACAATACCAGACTTAGAACGAGTTTGCATAGGGTGAGAATTAACAGGTAAAGGGGCAGTAGTATGTGTAGAGTGTTGGGAAGGTGTAGATGATTGAGGTTCAGTGTTAGTTGCTGATGTGGTAATAGGGACAAGAGAGGTAGGAGGGCTAGGGGAGGCCATTTGAGAGGTAGGAGAAGATGAGGTGGGTTGATTATGAAAATTGGGAGGAAGGTCAGAAGGATGTAGGGGTAAGGAGGACAGAGAGACATCTTTAATAGGGTGAAGAGGATCATAGGTGTAATTTTGAAATAAAGAAAGATAAGGAAATTTAGACTCATTAAAAAGAACATCCTTGGAAATAGAAGTACGACCACTAGGAGACAAGCACTTATACCCTTTGTGAGTGGTGGAATATCCCAAAAAAAGACATTTAAGAGATCTAAAATCAAACTTGTATGAATTACAGGGCCTTAAAAAAGGAAAGCAAGAGCAGCCAAACACTTTTAAAAAATGATAGTCATACATTTTGTGAAACAGAGTTTGAAAAGGAATTTGAAACTGTAAAGAGGCAGTAGGTAATCTGTTTATAAGGTAAACAACAGCTAAAAAGGCATGGTCTCAATAAGTCAAAGGAAGGGAAGCATGACTAAGAAGAGTTAGACCCAAATCCACAATATGTCTATGTTTTCTTTCTATGACACCATTTTGATGGTGAGTGTGAGGACAAATGAGTTTGTGAGTGATTCCTAAACTGGTAAGATATTGAGTGAAGGGTCTGAACTCACCCCCCCAATCAGTTTGAATTGATTTAATGGAATGACCTAACTGAAGACACCTTAGTTAGGTCATTCCATTAAATAAGGGTGAATCAATGTTTGATTGGTATATTGAATGTTTGTTATCATGATGTGATGAAATATTCGTCTTTATGCAACTTGGTGATTTGTGAAACAATGTGTTCCTTTATGGTGATAATTGTTGATGATGAATATGATGATATTTACTTGGTGATTTGAACTTGATAATATGATGATGACTCTTGTTGAATTGCATGGATGTAAATGCTTAATAATGCAAATGGTGAATTTTGGTGAAGATATTATATGATGGTGTGAGTTGTATAATATAGAATTTGTGATTGTGCATTGTCGAGTCTTTACTTGAAATGTCCATGCATTCATAGTCATACCGACTCTATGGTGAAGAACGCTTTCTGTAAGGAATGGCATTGGTTATGGTGAAGAACGTAATTGAAAGTGTTTTAACGTTGGCAGATTCAAACGGTAAAATTATCTCCGGAATCCACTTGGTACCACATGCATCTAGAAGAGTTTGGAACATTGCGTGCACTTGATAATTGGTGAGTTGTGTCATACTTGACTATGTGAATTGATGATTATGTGCATTGGTGAAATTTCGTGGATGTTGTGAATATATGAAAAAGGTGAATCTGTATACATTGCTTGATTATGCTTGTAAGCTTGATGAATAATGTTGATGTGGAACTACATTATGAATGATCTAATTAAGTATTAATTGATCATTGATAATGAATGTGTTTCTTTGCTTTTAATTGATTATATATTATTTGTGGAATATTATCTAACCCCCAATGGTCGTTTGGTTGACTGCTTGCCTATTTGTATGAATGGATAGACGGCGTGCATGAGTGATCTTCTTATTGCCTGTGAGTTGCTTGAGGACTAACTTTGGAGCTACCTTGTTTCTTTTCTTTAGAGTCGTAGTTAGGGCTCCAATTAGGGTGTCAGACTATGGTTATTTACTTATGTCTTTTGAGACTTGGTGATCATTTGTATTTTGAGATTTTAATTGGTGATGAATTATGAGACCTATGACATGATTATGGAGAAGTGTTTATGTTGTTGAGATAATTTTGTATGATTGTCTTCCGTTGCGAAATTTTTATGAAAACTAATTATGCATGTTTTTGAGAAATGAAGGTGTAACCTCTAAACTCTTTGAAATAATTATTTATTTTGCATGACTTATTGCTTAAGGAGTTTAGGGTGTTACACAAAACCCTAGAATAAAAGAAAGAAAAAAGGTTACAGAGGAACTCATACGCTGATTATGAAAGAAGAAAGGGAAAATTAGTGACATATCTCATAAATTAATATTCAGTGGAAATCAACCTATAATGGTCGGTTCATTTGCGAGTCACTTTCTTGTTGTATTGATTTGAGTAGTTGAATAGTTATTAATGGTGGATAAACGATGTTAAAACAAGAGGGAGGTATGTGTCAATTAGAAAGGTACTTAAGGAAGATGGATGTTCATTTTAAAACCAGATAAGGTGTTTGTGACATTCAATAAAAACTTAAGGAATGTTAATGTAATTTTCCCTGTATAATTTGATATGATTATTTTTAATCGCACTAGCTGGCATCATTCACTAATAGACATCTTTGTTCTGTTTATGAAAATATTTTATGCACCGATTGAGTAAAAACGACTTTTAAATGCACCAATATATTTTCTTTCAATTGAATCAATGACTAAACCAAATTTTAACTGACACTAATTTTCTTATTAAATTAGAGTACTAAGATACTAAGATGGCAGATTATCCTTCAAAATTATTTTCATCTTAACAAGTATTTTCCCAACAAAAATTTAATATCGTGGATATTATCAGTTACTCTATTTGTCCATTTTTTTAAGAAGTATAAATGAATTAGATTAACTAAACAACTAAGTCCTTTAATACACTAAGTGTCGAAAAAAGACTTAGAAAAAGTAACAACAATTACACCCAATTCTAGTGAAATCACGAAAACGTGAAAGAAACCAATAAATTTTATATCATGGATATTATTAATTAAGGGTTTTGTTAGAAGATACATTTTATGAAGGTGTCTTTTAACGAGTTATTCTATAAGCATTTGCTAAAAGATACCAAATAATTTTTATGAAGGTGTCTTTTAGCAAAGTTATAACTAAAAAGTGAAAATCACACATGGAGATGTGAATTGCTAAAAGACACCTTCATGGATGGCTTCTAGCAAAACTCATTAATTAATATATCCGTTCAATTATAATTGTCATTTCTTGTCTTTTATACTCCATCCATCTCTATATATAAATCCTCTTTGCATTTTTTATATTTTTTTAGAAAAACTGTTGGTATAATAAATGTGTCTATTTTGCGTGCAAATATTACTAAATTATCATTTGTTTGTATGTGTATTAATTTTGACTTTTCATATTTCAAGACAAGTTTGTAGTATAAATTAAGGGTATGTTTAAGAAAAAATAATAAATGGATCTGATAATTTGTAATAAGAGCTTATATTTAAGGACTTTTTTTTTCCTCTCAAAAAGTACTCATAATTAGGGACAGATGGAATACATACCAAGACAACAATAAATATTGTGATTTTTGATATAACTATTATTTTTTACTACTCCCTCTGTCCTTATATATAACCTCTTTTGCTTTTTTCACATTTCTTAAAAAAAGTTGTTAATACAATTAATGTGTCTATTTTGTGTGTTAATATGACCAAATTATCCTTTGTTTGTATGTGTATTAAATTTGACTTTTCATATTTCAAGATAAGTTAGTAGTATTAATTAGGGGTATGTTTATGAAAAAATAATAAATACATCTAGTAATTTAAAAAAGGGTTTATATTTATGGACAATTTTTTAGTCAAATGAATGGTTATATATAAGGACGGAGGGAGTATAATAGTAGCCTTAATCAATTATATATCATTTTATAGTATTTCTCTATGCAATAAATAACCAAAGATAATATTGACAAAATATGTTGCAAATGAACAATATGAGTATTTTAAAAGAGGAAATGAAAAATCACAAATTACTTTGCATATCAATGAACATAACCAACCATAATCTTAGTTGGAGTTGACTTCATAATTTTCAATTCATTGCTCCCTTCCGTCCTAAAGGTTAAATCTAATGAACAATTTGGTCAATAAAAAATAATGATTGACATTCCTTAAAAAAAAAAAATAATGATCGACATTTGAAAAATTAAAATGTGATAATGTTTAAAATAATTGTATAAAAATACATACACTTTCCGATCATCATTATAATAAAAAAAATTAATATTTTAAATTTATTCAATTAATGATGTATATGAACCATATACATCATTAATTAAATAAATTTAAAATGATGATTTTTGCCTATAATAATAACCCGACAACGTATAAATCAAGTGTTACTTTAATTATAAAAAGAGAAAAAATTATTATTAAATTCACTAACATATTAATATACGGTATATGACAATTTTTGAGTTGTAAAAATAACTTCTATGATAAAAATTGATGCATCTAATTTAACATTTATAGACCAAATACACCCATTTTTATTTACCGTCTTTCATAACTAATAATGTCGGGGGAGTAATGCCCCCTATAAAAGCCGATTGAGCCTCTTCTTTCTTCTCCACACAAAAGACACAACACTATCACGCATTTAGCATATCCTTATTATTATTATCTGGTGAGTACCTTAAAGCAACCACGTGTGGTAATTTTTTTGACACATATATGCTGTACATAATTTAAAGCTCATATATAGATTAACTATATTTATGATGATCTCTCCTTCAACTCACTCTTTCTCACTTTAAGTAGTTTGGATTATTTTGTTTTGGTTTATACTTATACGATATTCTCTTTAAAATGAGCTTATAGTTGTTCATTTATAGTTATTTATGGAATAGATAAATAAGAAAAAGGAACTAAGAAAATTGAGACGCACAAAGCTGATTTCAACTTATATATTGAGAAGTTGTAAAAAATACTCGCAGCTGCTGTTTTTCATAAGTGATTTTTGAAAACTTTTTTTTGCATATATTATGCATTGTCTATACCAACTGAATTAAGTTCACGAAGACTTGAAAACTTTATCTATATTAACTCATTCATCTTGTAACAAAAAAAAACTTTCATCTTAGTCAATGGTTAATCACTTCTTTAAATAATCACTTTTAAGGTTTTTTTTTACCTCATTTCTTTAACCTTTTGAAAATAATTAGAACCTCGAAAACTATACGATTTTAACTCACTTTTATTTGATCCATTTTTATGGACTTTATTTTATCCCTAAAATATCATGATTTGTCAAATTTAATTCTCCACTATTTTTATGCGGGTCGATCTCTGTTTATTTTTTATTTTTTGAGAGATATTTTTCCCTTTTAGAATGAACATTTTTTTCCATATATATTCACCACATAACAAAATATAGACAAAATTGACATATCTAAGTTGAACAAAATATAAATAAAAATGTCCATAATTCCTAGATCAAATTGGAAAAAAATTGAACCTCAACTCCTCCACATCTATATATATGAATTTCTAATGATTATTGTCAATTTGTCTATCTACAAACAAAAAATATAAGTTAAAATTGTCCCATTTCATCTATTTCTTGATGTCACAAACTGTATGACCACTCAGTTGATGTCTTTATATTTAACATTTTTCTAATTTCATTGCAAAGCAAATCCAGCTACAAAATTAACCAAAGGCAAGAAGGGAGAAGGTTGTATTAATATTGTTGTCCAAAATGAAGCTTCTTGCAATTGCACTTGCACTGTTGGTGCTAGCTAGCTCTTGTATGGCAATCAATAAAAAAAAAAATTAGTGTACCAAATGTCTGAAAACCAGAAACAAGAGCAAGGCATGGAAAGGGATCATGAACTTATTGACTCGAAGAATCACCATCGGATCCCGACCCCTCCCTCGCGGAAGGACTTCGGCAAACCCGGTGGATCTAGCCATTTTGGTATCAATGACGATAATGATCATCATTACATACCTCGCAAGGATTATGGTATGCATCCTGGCAATGCATGAATTGGTCTACGAGAAGAAGATATATATGCAATAAGTTGTAAGTTACTTTTGTTCTGCATGGCTAATGAGGTTGGTGTAATACCATGAACATGTATGTTTTTACTATTAAATCAATAAGTTCTAGAGTTGGATCAAGTAAGATATAATGTGGTTTATGGATATAATATAACGATAGAAAATAAGTACAATCTTATTTATCCACAGAAGATTTAACCTAAACAATGTGTAATAATTAACTAAACGTGTAATAATTGTATTAGTAAATAAATAAAGCATTATTAATTTATCAAAGGAGTTAAGATCTAACAGAAGGAGCCGACTTCTCCTAAGAGACCAATGTTCAAATTTTGACTAGAAGATATATTCACATTTAGTGTCTAACAATGTCTCGAATAGTAAAACGAAACAATGTGTAATGATTTGCACTACACAAAAATCTAACTAAAACATTGGAAGCAAATTTTATCTACCTTCATTTCAATGCTCAAGAGTCAAGACCACATTACAAGTTACATGCCAATAATCATCCTACAAAGTCAAGATGTCTAAGTTGCACTTCTTGTTTCAACACCATGCCTAAGTTCCAATGTCAATGAAACAGATCCAATCCAAGTGATCTCACAACATCATGTCCACTATGTCTATATGGCAAAAAATCCATAAGTGTTCCATCCATTCTTGAACTCATTCCACATTCCAATTTATACCTCTTCTCTCTACTCCATTCTTCTGCCTCATTTAACTCATTTTCCTCTGCATTTGTATCTATAGATGAACCAAGTTCCATACATTGAATTTGATTTTCAGGTATTGAATGCGTAACAAACTTATTCAATGCCTTATCCATTCTTCGTTGGCTGCATGAACCCACTTCAGTGCCATAAGTTCTCTCATTTGGACTGGAATTCTCACCGGCACCTGCTGTTTTTTTGTCAAGCATGTGTACTTCTTCAACCATAGGCTTCCATACGCGAACTCGAGCATTAATAAACCAATTTGACACCTACATTAATATTAATCGGATATAGTTTACACCATAATAAATAATTAAGTGTGTTATAGGAAAACAACGAATAATATCATCAAAAGTAACAAAACCTATTGATTTTCTTAGTACGTACAAATAACCTTAAAAGGAATAGAATTTGTAATTTAGCAACACATTATCAAAAAATTCTATGGATTTACCAATTCCGGTAATTTTTGGAAGTCGAAAATTCAAAGTATTTGACCATTGTTATGGACAACTTAAGAGCTAACAATGTGACCAAATGTCTCAATTATTATACAGTTTCAATCAAACAAATCAAAAAGCAAACCAGTATATCGTAAGAGTGAATTCAAAGGAGTAGGAACCTACCTGGTTTCGCGAAAGACCTGTCTGAGTAGCCAACACGTGTTTATCAGTGTCTGTAGGGTAACTGAAAACAAATTCAACACAAAAAAAAAATCATAATTCAAACTCAATTTCCTCCTTAACAAATAACACATAGAAATGCTTCATGTAGTTAAGAATTAATTGAGACAGAGAGACAAACGTACGGATGAAGAAAATGTTCAAACAACCAAGCTCTAAGAATCGCCACTGCACGTTCCGGAAAGCCTCTCTGAGGCCTCCAAACATGCTGTTGTTGTGGATCATTAAAACCTGATGGAACCTTTTCAGGTTTATTCTTTTGTAAGCTTTGATCCATGCATCTTAGGCTTGCCACATTATTAGTGTCAACTAGTTTAGTACTATTGGTTGTGGTTGGTATTGACAAATCATTTCGCAGGACTTCGCTTATATGGTTGAGCTGATTTGAAATAGCATTGTTTAGGCACTTGAAGTGTTTTGATACCGTCTTCAAAGCCAAATCGATGTAAGGAGTAGCTGAATTAAGACCTGCTACTGATTCAAAGGATGAAAAAACCATTTGCATTTGTTGATGATACTGTTTGTATCGCCTGTTAACCTATTACACATATCCCAGCAAAACAGTGTCAAAAACAATCTTTTAAGACAATTAACAAAGAATGATAACTATCATTAGCATAACCACAAGAATCAAATCAAATAAGGTTCAAACCAATAAAATTACTTTGACTTTGCATGAACAATTCATCACACCTAGTTTCAAAACAAATAAGAGTAGTAGCATGCCTATTAAAGTGATGCTGATAGCATGATATTCTAATGAATCTGTTTGACCATTTCAGGCTCTAAGGGGAAGTTCTAGATACATCAAGAGAGAGTTCTACGCATATCAAGATAGAGTTTACACAAATGCCTCAACTCAAGATAGATTTCTACACAATTGTCTCAACAATATGCAAAGATATAATTTGTTTCCTCATGTTCTCTAGAGAGTGATACATAACCAATTTATTTATGTTTGCAAGTTAACCTTTTCAGAAATTAAAACTTGCTACTTTTTGCAGTGCACACAACAGCATAGTTTCTGAGACAGACATTATTCAATGCAAAATAAATAGTCATAGAAGCAAATCATCAAACTGGCTTTTATATTTATATAGAAAGTAGTAAGAACATCAACCTCTTCTTGCATGAACATAAGCTTTGCTTTATTCTGCTGATAATCTGGCCGCAAAGAAACACCTAAGCTACTTCTGTTCCCCCAATCAGCACTAGGGAACATTGATGATGAAGAAACATCACATGTTGTCACCAATTTTGGAGAGCAAAACCCATCTAACAAATTTTGTGCAACTTTTAAGAATCTCGAACTCTTAAGAATAGTAGCATAACCAGTAAAAGGACCAAGTGGACCCAGATTTCCATAACTAGTACTAGAAGGACTCTTTGAATTAGGTATTATTCCAACCACCAAGTCTTGATGTGATGATTTTCCACAATCTCTAGAAATGATGGAAGGCTTCATATGCTTCATACTTTGAAATTCATCTGTTGAAGAAGTCCCCTCTTCAAAATGTGAAACATAAGACTTGTTTTGTGTAATATTATTAGATGAAAGTGATAATGATAAGCTTTGTGGTTTTGGTTGAAGTTGAATTTCAGAAGCATTTCCTACACAAATTCCTTGACCATTAAGATGCAAAAGTGATGCCATTTTTGACTCTGACCTATTGGAAGTGATAGACTTGACAACATCCTGCAAAGAATTATTCTGATTCTGATGCATCAAACCTAATTGCTTTTCAGCACCATATACATAAGAAAGAGAATTGTTTGCATTGTTTAATAACCAATATTGATCAGTGAGTTGATGTGGAGCAGGAACACTGTTTCTCCAATTTCCAAAATCACTCAGTTCTGAATGAGGTAATGAAACATAATGTTGCTGATGATATTGTTGCATCATTAACCTACTTGGTTCTGAAGCTGCACCTAGTTCTTGATACTCCAAAGGATTTGAAGTAGCAGTAGTTAAGAAGTTGAGCATTTCTGTAGATGAATAAACTGGTTCATCAAGGTTATAATTTGCATTTCTAATGTTTCTAACTTGAACAAGATCCTGCATCTTAAACTTAGGTTGTAATGTAATGAGTAATGATAACTATGTACTGTTGTAGACTAGATTGTTAACATAGATATTCTTGAAAATGATGGGAACTGTTGCAGAATCTTAATTTATCACGCTGAATTTGCAGGCTTTATGCTATTCATTCCAAGTTCCAACCCAACAAGTCTACAACATCAAAAACTTGCTAACCTGCAAAGAACATGTCCAACATCACCTTATATATGCATATTTATTTAAGTTTATTAATTAAGGGGAAAAATTATAAAATAAAATAAAATAAAAATAACACTCCCAGTGTATATGATTTAAGAATATACTTATTTAATAATACAATATTTTAAAATTGCACTACAGAAAATGACAGAAAGATCTAGAGAGAAACATGTGAGAGAAGTTAATATAAATAACAAAAATTAGAAAAGAGAATAATGCAATATTGTATATTAATTAAAATAGTTTAAGGCCCTAATTCCATCCGTTTAGGACAAAATTAAAAGTAAGTAGAGGGCTTGAAGTTGAAGCTAGGTAGGTAAGTGAAGAGACCTTGAAAGCAATACCAGTACTACATGTTTATAAATAAAAGAATCAACAACCCTAGCAAGGGCCAAGAAAATTAAAGAAACAAAACGTGTAGTTGTTTATTTCTGAAGTTTTTATAGGTGTAGAGTGTAGACAGATGAAACATGTGAGTGATCTTAGAAAGAGAGAAAGAATTAGAAAGGACCAAGGAGGTAGCTAGGGTTACCTGTACTGTAGCTTTGTGTATGTATGGAGATGCTTGCACACCAAACCCAGTAGTAGAGTTCGTATATATGAATATGAATATGATATGATGAGTAGTATTCAAGAAGCTAGCTACATACACTATACTATACTACAACCGCACCACACAATCATTTATTATGATACATCAACTCATAAATCATTTACTAACGTAAAATGAGGAGCAAAATAAGCTGTGTACGTCCTCAACAACATTCAACGCTTGTTGTGTTGTGTGGTTGGGGGCCCTCCTATTCCATCTTCAATATTTTTCCTGTCTGTCTTTTTATTACTTTTTGAAATTCTGTCCCTCCTCTATAATTTTATTTTTAAAAATGCTGAAATTATATGTTCAACTTTGTTTAATGTTTGTAAAAAAAATTAGCTTTGCATCATACATTAATTTATTCTCATCATTAGATTAACAAACAAATCCAATCATATTCAATATGATGAGATTTATTTATCGAATAAAAAATAATCTTGTACACATCGTATTATCCCTGTGCAATTTCACCTATAAATGAATTAATGTAATAAACATTTGATAATATTGTGAATAACTTTAAAATATAATTAGTTTTATAGCTACATGGATCAAGCTAGAGTACTCTTGTTAAAGAAAAAAAAACAAAAAGTTATTTTTTTTCTACAAAAATAAGTTTATTGCATATCTTTACTTAGAATATGTTTAATACAATATAATATATGTCAAATAAGATCAAGAGACTAACCAGCAATATGATTAGGATATCAATGGGTATCCTATGGGTAGGGTACTACGGTGCTCTTCCTAATATTCGCGTTTGTAAAAAATACTCATACTCTAGGGACAACAACTTTAGTGTCATTCTCCATATTTTATGGGCATTTAAGTGCCCATACCCGCACTTTAACTATGAAAAGACAATAAAAATATCACGATTGAAATAAACTATGGTTGAAAAGTTTTTAAATTAAATCATAAAATAGTACGAATAGTAGTATTTAGCCAAATAAAAACATCCAAAATATCCGTAAAAAATTATACACCAGTATGAGGGATCGATTACTGTATTAAATAATGTTTAGGTTTAGGCTTTAAAAAGTAAATAAATAAATCAACTATACACCAAAAATAAATTAATTATCATATTATATAAATATGTATATGCGGGTGTGGGGCTGAGCAACATAGTACCCTTACCCACGTCCATACCCATTTAGATTTGTGGGTAATTACTCATATCCAAGCCCGAATCCATGAAAACCGGGTTTTACCTTATCCATTGCGGGTATCCATCAGATCTGAGTCCAATTGCCATCCCTAAATATGATCACCTTAACTAGACTATAGACAATCTCGATTGTTTGTATTTTGACAAAGTAAACACTAAAGCTTCTATAAATGCGAGAAAATAGATTTGCAGTGATCAATGATATCTACAAATTTTGTAATGCCATGCTTAGATAAGTGAAGACTATCAACCAAATTTTGTCACGTTAAAATTCAACTGGTCCCAAATTCAATTCATGTAAATAATTTAGAGTCGAGAGTAAGTCAAAATCTTCACCGATATATACTTCACACAAAAGAATATAACATTATGTCTTAGCCAACACAAAAGTATCATGTGCGTCTTTAATGCAAACACCTATACCTAGTTTTTGATTGGGATGAAAATGAGGCATCTATGTTACATTTCACATGACCCGTGTATGTTTTTCCACAAAAGTACCATGTACGTCTTTAATGCAAACACCCATACCTAGTTTTTTATGGGGATGAAAATGAGGCATGTATGTTACATTTCACTTGATCCGTGTCGGTTTTTTCAGTGAGGCATCAATGTTACATTTCACATCACTCGTTGCCCGTTTTTCTAATGCTAAAATAATGCTCTGTACATGCTCTATCAAAAATCACACGTGTTGGTGTCGAAATGAGTATGTTTTTAAACTTTTAAAGCACACTTAGTTTGTTGGCATTTTAATTTTCATTAAACTTTTGGAGCCACTCCATCTATTGTATTTATAAATATTCGTTTTAATATGTTAATTTGAATTTTTATTATTATGTGTTGTTTTAGTTAGTATATAATAAAAAAATGTTTACTTTAAGGAAAATGTAACTTTGAACTAAAATATATGCACTTTAAAATTATTTTATAAATTATTATATTCATAATGAATAATCAAACAATTGAACTTTGTCTCTCGAAAAGTCACTTGGTTGAAAGTTTTTCTCTTCAACCTCAAGAAACTCGATTCAAAACCCAACACCAAAGAAACAATTGAACTTCACTGATTAATGAATTTTAAACCCTAATTTTCAATTTTACATGGAATCAAAATTAGTTTCGGATACATTTTGATACCATCCCTTCCACTAAAACCTAACAACTAAAACTTAAAACGGTGCATCATTTCCCGTCCTCCATTCTCCTCAAATAATATAGACCCGTAGAAATTAGAGGGAATTAGCAAATATATCCACACTCACATATATAATTATTTGTTATTTTTTTTTTGCAAGTGCAGCTTTATTACGGGGACAAGAAATAAAATTTGATAGTTTTTTTAAGACAAAAATACTTGACCCTTTGATTTACAAATCAAGTCCAATGAATTAATTATCAAAACGAGTATTCAATGATATTTGAGTATGTTCGATTTATTGTCGGCCTATCTCTATTAATTATCATCAATTGAAGTTTTTTCTTTTGAACATGCAAAGATAAATTATATAACGCACCAAAGGTCACACAGAGTTAATACACAATAGCCACTATTAACAGAAACAAAAAATACAACAACAACAAAAACTACAAAAACGAATCCCATGCAAGCTAAGGGATTTCGCCACCAATCTGTTAGGTCACAAGGGAAGCTCGAGAGACCGTCCACATCGAGGCTAGAACAACCACACTAGTGAGAGAGACACCACACTCTTACCCAAAACCTTAAGGCAATGAGTTTATAGGTCCTCTTACTTATAAAGTGTTCAACCTTTACTCTATTATCCGATGTGGGACATATAACTCACACTTGTACACAGCAACACTCCCCTTCAAGTGTGAGTCCATCTATTCATCAGGCTCTCCCTTCAAGCGGAAGCTCTTACTTTTGCATGTATCGCTGCTGCTGCTTTCTGCGCAACGACCGGCTGCCTCGGTCGCATCCTTCGTCGAATCGGCACTCTGATACCACTGTTTGGTCACGAGGGGAGCTAGGGGGGCCGTCCACATCGATGCTAGAACAACCACACTAGTGAGAGAGACACCACACTCTTGCCCAAAACCTTAAAGCAATGGGTTTATGGGTCCTCTTACTTATAAGGTGTTCAACCTTTACACTTTTATCTGATGTGGGACACCTAACCAACACCGAACACGATGCCACAAAGGAGCAAAATCAATCATTTTTGCAACCTAATTTTGTCAAGCATGTGATCCGTGTCAACTTATTTGTTGTTGAAAATATTATTATTCCATTATTTCCAAATTATTCAAACGCACGAGAATCATATCACCTTCATAAATGGATGAGTAAATAGAGGAAAACCTGTCAACTGACCAAACTAAACAAAATGGTATTTATAACAACAGTATCAGCTGAAGAGACACCTAACCAACACCGAACACGATGTCACAAAGGAGCAAAGAAATTACAGCAAAAGAATAAGTGTTCAATAGTCTCCCGTGATCTGCATCCTAGAAAACAAACATTGTCACTAACCTGAACAACACCACATCACACCATATTGTCTTTCGTAGGCAAACTGTTGCGGAATAAGCACCAAACAAATAAGGAGACATTTAGAGTAACGTGCTTATTAAGCCAAATATCGTCTTTCGGCCCTCGAGCCAAATGACCTTCTGCATCCATGAACAAGTGATACGCACCACTAACAGAATAACCCTTGATGGGATCTAGTAACCATTTCCAATTGTCAGAAACATTTGTTTGCAAAATAATGTTATAAAGTAAAAAAACAACATTTCTAAAGACCATTCTCCTTCCATGCGAACAACCTCCTCGTCCACCTCCAAGCATCTCCCCCCTCATTTCATCCCAACCGACACATATCTGCCACAGAGCACTAAAGACTACTGGTCAACTGAAATAATTTGTTGAACCTAACACCAAGGATTAAGCGAAATGACTTTTTTTTTGCTTGAATAAGCGTTCTTTAAAATATCATTCGTTTTGATTTGAGACCTATTTCATTTTAGCCCTTGCAAACGTATTAACATTTGATTTTGGTCTTTATTATTGTGTTAGTCCCTGCAAAATTATTAATTTTTATTTTTGGTTTTTATTATTTTGTTTTAGTCTTTAAAAATATTATTTACATGGAGATTGATACTTGTAATAGGTAGAATATTTTATTTTGTTTTTTTAAAATAAAAACTAAAATAAATATTAATTTAGGCACGAAATAAAATGTACACCAAGGATCAAAAGCATAATTGATATATTTGCAATGACTAATACTATTTTATTTAGACTAGGAAAAAGATAGTATATTTTTGATGGATTATAAGAATATTTAATTTAATACAAAAAAGAAGAAGGTATGTTTAAACTTTGAAAAATATTAACGATTGTTTAAAACTTATTTGAAAAATCTATGAAATAAAAAATATAATTTATATACATAAAAAAGTATTTATTACATGTACCAAAATAACAAATAATATTTTCTACGAAAAAATATCTTTTATTAAATTCTTAATTAATGTTTTTAGATCACTCGTTAACTTAGATTTTTTTAAACTTAATTTATATGATAATGGAAGAACCTTTTTAATGAAGATTTATGTAAAATCAAAACACATAAATAAACTTTTTATTTCAATCTTTGATGATATAAATCAAAAGTGTGAAAACTCAATTCAACTTCTCATAATTTTTTCACATTCCAATTTTTTTTTTTTTTTGGTACAATTCACATTCCAATTTAATTTATGAAAAAGAAAATCAAACCGGTCTATATTTCACATTAATTTGTGCAAGAATTGAATAGTAAGAAAATTTGAAGAATAAAATTATAAATGAAAATGAGAGCACATGAATCATGATGTTGGGCTTAGGAGGCAACTGGAGACTACGTCACCTGCAGATTGTACGCTGTTGTTTTCAGTGGAAAAGAAGGAAACAGTAGGACACTTTTGGGAGTTCCAACCAAACAGGGTACTACAGTTTTGTTTCAGCATATCTTTTGCTTAAACCCCAGAGTTTTAATTAATTTACCCATAAATTCAAAAGCTGATCACACTAAATTCCTGCCCTATATCATTATTGTCTTTCCTCATTAGTCATCACTAATCATAATATATCCCTTATTATTTGAATTTTGAACCATATAGGACTGGGAGTGAGAGTACTACCCTACATCATGTCTATCTACAATCTTGGAATTGTCACTGCCAGTGCCAGTTATTGATACTATTAGTACTAAGATATATTTTTTTTGAAGGATAGTACTTTACTTCTAAAGAAATTTTTGTTTCAAAGTTTTAACCATTTACATATAAGGAGTATTTTTAGGTATTGTAATACATGGACCATCGATGAAAAATTTCAACAAAAAAATGTGCAGTATTTTATTTTAATAAAAACATTATTCTACAAATTAATAAGAATAAGAAGTGGTGTTACATAATTTGCAAAAACATGAGTTGGAGACATGACTCAGTAAAGTGTGTATATGTGCTCATATTCATATCCATCAAATCGGCACTGATGATAATAATTGTTGGTATGTATTGTGGGATGGGATCACTGTGTTGCTTAAACTACATTTGAGATTTCTATTTTGAGGCAATTTCATAGGTGATGTTGCACGCAATATGCATTAAAGATGCCAAAAATGATTTAACGTAACCTATACTATACCCATCCATCCATCGCCACCCTCATCCTAGAGAGTAATCATGCATGCTTGTCCCTTCAAAATTAAAGAACTATTTAATAAACAATAACTAATACACCTTCCTCCCTGAAAAAAGAAAAATTAATACACCTTCCATCCTTATTGAAAATAAATAAATAATACTATTTTTTTGTCCTTTAAATTAAAAAATATTCATCAATTTTTAAATGTATTAATTGTTAAAAAATTGGGATCAAAGTTCAATGGTAAAAATTCATCTATTAAAATTAATAGGTGGAAAATTCAAAGTTTAAACCTCAATTTTTATATGTATAATGCAATGTCATTTATCAACAAAAATAAATTCATACATAAAATATTAAATTTTATTTGTACCTTATTTATTATGAATGAATAAATTGGTGAACTTCAAAACATTTAATATAAAATATTCACGGAATAAATTTAAATTCATCTGAGTATTAATTATCAGAGAGACTAAATATGTTTTTTTTTTGGTCAGGACTAAATATGTTTCTTTAATCTCATTGAAATAGAATGTTCTTTCTAATGATAAAATTTAGAGGGAGTAGAAAAAAAAATAGTTGTGTTTTTTTAAATAAATAAATAAAATAGTTGTGTTATTTAAATGTTAAATACATATATCATATATCCTTAAAAAAAAAAACAAATACATATATCATATATGGAGCTCACTCGCCGTATCGCGAACGAAGAAGCTCAGATCCAAAAACTACATATATCATATATGATATCATAGATAATTATGGATATCTCTCATAATTTATCATCAATTACTTGCATTTTTCGTGTGAATGGAATACCATTTACGTGCAACCGCAGAGATAGCTTGCATATATTTTAAAAAAATACGCACAAAATTAAAAAGATATTGTATTTTACATTAAAATTCTAATATCAAAATAATATTTTCCAAAGAAAAATACTAGAAGAAAGTGCATATAATCCCTTAAAAAAAGTGCATATAAATTAATATAGCTCTAAATTAAATTCAAAGAGGTGATGGTACCACGTCAAATCAATACATAAATCCTACTTACACTGTATTTTAGGTTCCTACAGTACTTGGTGTTGGGGCACCATCAAACCATTCGGTTTCAGGCTCTTGCTGTCTGTGTCTGGAACTGGAACTGTGTGAGTTAAACTTAAAACAGTGATAGTGTAGTAATTAACATTGATCAGTGCTTGTCACCATCAAATGTCAATCCTTCTATTCTTTTATCATCATCACTCTACTCTACCTTACCTTTTTTAATATTTCTTTTTGCCACTCTAGTTTCCATGTATCTACGCCTCTGCCACTCCGACCATTTGTTGAAATTTAACAGAAAATAAAAATAAAAATGCAGAAGTACTTAACTTTGTTAAAGAAACAAATATATTAGGAAACTTAAAAAAAAAAAAAATATATTAGGAAGAAAAGGTAGAGAGGAGAAGGAAAAAAATAGGAAAATCAGATTGTCATATGGAAATTTAGGGGCGGATCCAAACCAGGTGGTTTGGGTGTGACTAAATTATGAAAGAAAGATAAGGTGGTTTGTGTGTGGCTAAATTACGAAAGAAATTATAAAAGAGTTGAGAGCTGAACCAATACGCGTCATTCATTAAAGACTTATCTACCATTAGGCCAAACATAGAAATATGAAGTATCAACGACATATATCGTACATAGCTAATATTTTTGGTCAAGTATAAAAAAATTAAAAAATAATGTGGTGTGGTTATAGCCACACTCAACCATAGGGTGGATGCACGTTAAATAATAAAGTAGACATGTAAGGTTCAAAGGTTTAATTTTTAACAAAATGATCAAATTGTTAAAACTAAAAAAAATCAACGAGATCTTTGGTGGATCAAGCAGAATAATAGGCTATCTTAGATATTTATTAATGTTAAAAATTAGTGAACAAGACAAACTTGATTTACCAAAGGACTTAAATGAAATAATAATTATTTATGAAACTAAAATGAAACCAACAAATTAATTACTAATAGTATATCAAAACAATAATTTCGCCTAATTTCTAACTGCTTCTTTCTCTCTTCTCAAACACCGTATAATATTTTCAGATTGTATATTCTAAAACTTTGGTTACCTTCAAATTTTTTGATTTTTTCAAATTTTAAAATCCAAAATTAGAGTGCGTGAGAAGTCTGGAAGTTGGAAAAAGAAACTTTATATAATGAATATGGTGTGTGTGGAAGTCCAAAAGAGCAATGGTCCAACCCAACAAGTGGACGAACTGTCTCTTCTTTGTTCATTTGAGAACAAGATTCTTTGTTGCTACAGCAGGGCAAGCGTTCTAATCAATTACAGTCGTTCGATCACAATTAAACAGTGAAGATTGTTTCAACTAAAAACACACAGTTTTTAATCTCAACTATTTGATCTAAAATGAGCGGTTGAGATTGAAAACTGCGTGTTAATTTTACAGCATCAAAACCTTGTCAGTACATTTGTTGCTTTTCTTTTTTGAAAAATCTTGTGTTTGTTTGTGTGAAATGCTAATATATTGTTATATATCATGTTAGTGTTATGGAGGATGGAGCCATTAACATCCTTAAAATAAAACCGATACTAAAATGACATTCAGAATGAGTGTCTTGGTTTATTGATTGTGGTGATTTTTCATTGAATCCCAGCTAACTTCGATATTTAAGGAGTGGATATGCATATGGACATTTGTAAAATTTTTAGACACTCCATACTAAAACGATAAAATAAAAGAGAAATGATTTTTGAATGTTATTATTGTCAAATATGATGTTCTTTGATTTTTATGAGTAATTTTAAAGTGCATGTAAATTATAAAAGATAAAAATAAGAAAGATAAAGATAAATACATATGATATTACATAGTGTATGCATTTTAATGTTCAAATGACACTTATAAATAAAAAAGTGAAATAGAGACAACTTATAAGTTATTAAATTGCTAAAAAAAAACTTATAAGTATTAACAACATAAATCAAATGGAGACTACAATTAATTATTAACTTGATTTCGTTAAATGGCCATTGATGTGACTTTTAAAAATTAGAATAAATTACACTCTCCTCCCCTAAAAGATGTTTGAATTACAGTCATCTCTCCTCTTATATTAAAATATACACTCCCCTCCCCTCTTATTCAAAACATATTATAAAATATTTCACTTCCCTCCCTCAAGAGAAACATGAATCACATTCTCCTCCCCTCTTATGTTAAAATCTACACTTTACTTCCTCATTATATTTTTTTTTTATTTCTAATAATCTAGCAAAATAATAATAATCTAACACACTTTGGAAAAAAATAGTATTGCGAGTCTATTTAAATATAACAAAAATTTGAATACATGTTTTTTTTGCTATTTTTTATTCAAAATTTCATTAACATATAGTTTTAACCCCTATTATAAAATATAAAACAACGTAAAATAAAATTAAAATATGTGAAAAATTACTAAAGACAATAAATTATGGTTATTTAATTGTTGGTTTTATGCTCTTAATTATAAAATTAATAGCAAAATATTAAAATTAAATTATCATTGACATTTAAATTATAAAGAAATGAATTTTTTTTTTTAAATGGTGGTTCAAAATTAGTATATATCATAAAAATATTTATTTATTTTAAAATAGATTAAAGTGTAGTGCATATTTATTTATTAAGGGAGGGGGTTGTAATTCAAGTATCTTATAGGGGGGAGGAATATAAATTTTAATTTACAAGGGAGGGGAGTGTATATTTTAAGATAAGAGGGGAGTGGAGTATAATTCAAGCATTTTTGAGGGGAGGGGTGTGTAATTTACTTAAAAATTAGTGATCTGTCCGGTGAGGATGGATGAGAGGCAACATCGGCAGAATGTGCTCCGGTGCGGTGACGATGAGTCTTCGCAGTGGGAAGAAATGTGCCTGCAGGCACGTTAAAACTCCAACGCTCAAGTCAGTAACTGAACTGAGAAAGAGTGTGTAGAAAGTGTTGTGAAAAATATAAGCACACGTTGAGAATAACCGCCTCCGAGTTTTAAAACGTGTGATTAAGAACGGTTGGAGGACACATGTAGGGTGATCATCGCGCGGGAAAGTGCTTGTATGCGACGCGGTGCACTAAAGTTGACGTGTTCCTTCAGGCGCGGGGCCTTAAGGCGGTGTAAGTTTAGGCCACATGTCAGCGTGAGATTAGTCTTCTGACTAGTCCAGAACAGTTAGTAAATATAAAATGAGAGGGTTCAAGCATATATGTACATCTAACAAATAATTCTAAAACTTGGACATTGTAGGACCCTAATATAACTTTAATACCATTGTTACATTCATCAAGAGTCATGGAATCCTCACATTATTTTCTTTAACCCGGCCTTGATTATCATGTTCGATGAAATTAGACCTCACTCTCAAAATCTATCTCATAAGACAAGATGCCAAAACACGCATACGGACGTTAGGTTTTGAGAGTGAGGTCTAATTTCATTGAACATTTCAATATACAATTTTAACCAGTAATATTTTTAATCATGTATAATACAAAATTATAAAAAATTGATATTTTGAAAATGTTCATTCAGATAAATCTAACAACATCTTACAATTTAACAACTATATTTGTATGTAAGTTAAAAATATAGTTTGAATAATTCACATTTTAAAATTGTGTCATATATTTAAGAACAGAAATTAACGTACTTTGATAGCTACGTGATTAATGGACATTGTTAAACTCATGAACAAATGATTCAAATGTAAGTATTACATCCTCGGTTGTATAGGAGAGTGGCACAAGTTAATGTTAATTTCTTGGTTTCACTTTTATGTATGCAGTTGTAATTAAAATATATTGTATGAATGACTTATGAGTAATGCTCATTATTATTATAGGACAATTTTTCAAGTAAAGTGCATTATTGGTTGTGGCAGTGGTCATAGTGGTAGTGGTGGTGGCAAAGTCACTTAATTAAATTTAGACTCTTAGAACACATGCTAAGGAACTGATGTAAAAATTTAGTTATAAAAATTGTGTCAATTTATTTTTCTAAAAGTTAATTATTATTTTTTAATAAATACTTGTTATTCGTTTAATATTTAACATGACTCTTGATTTAATTACTTAAAAAAATACTTATTATTTAATCCTATTATTTTCTATTTTTATGAATGTGTCCATATTCTGTGCAAAATTCCTGTGAACACACAAGAGTTTCACAGACACGGATTTCATGCAGTAACTGCACGACACATTTTTCAATTTTGCCCATCCGATGTTAAGTTAATGGTTGAGTGTTTTATTTTGAATTTACTGCTGTGTAATTTAAACCGTTTGATCTGGATTTAACGGTCGAGATCTATTAATGCATGCAAATGTGTGATTCTGTTAGTGCGGGGAATCTAGATCCTATCGACTGGAGTAATTAGTGTTCATCCGGAGAACCAAAGTTCTAACCTTGAAAGTCCACGTTTAGTATCAAGTAAGGGTAATGCTAGTTATAGCGACAGATTTTTACCCGAAAGCTTCACGGTAGTATTTCTGCTCAATTATTTTCCTAATTTATAGCGTCACCTTCCTTGTTTTGTGGCCAGACACAATTGTGATTGGTTAATTGCTATTCACTATGTGACAATTTCCCTCTAAATAAATAGCAGTGCTCATCAAGTAATACTCGAACAGGATCACATTCGGAATTTCAGATGACAAAAACTATGAGCAAACCAAAAAAATAAAATGCATACACGTTAATTTTTTTAAATACAAAATTGAAATAAACAACCTCTTTATTCACTTAAGTAAAATAACAGATATAAAAAAATGCTCATCCATAGTGAGCATTCTATAGCCATTCAACCTCTTTATATTGCACTTACAATAGAAAGGAGTTAACACCGAAATAAAGAAACAACCCTAGCAAGCTTAATTTAACCTTATGTAAATTAAACCTGTTCTTATTAGCAATTACATGTTATATATACTTTAGTACATGTTCATCCATTCAAGCCATAGACCATGTAACTGGTACCACACCATCATCAGTATTTAACCCTAATGCATTCCACACAGCTACAGATCCATCTACAATATTGTTACGACAAGGTGGCTGCCATGCATGCTCTTCATCACAACCATTCACTGAATCACATTCATCCACAACTTTCGCCGTCACACTCCTCCCATTCCTCGCCGTGATTCTAACCATTTTTCCACATCTTGAACCTCCCTTATACCACCCAGTAGACAACGCCACAATATTTTCCTTATTGTTCTGATATTTTCCGTAGCACTCTGACGGACCTCCTCCGCTTCCTCCTTCACTGAAATCATTCCACGTGAGTAATGCTTGTGTGGAGGATGAAACTCGTGGAGAGCACTGGTATTGAGGGTGTGATTGGCCGTCGCATTGAAGGTTGCCGGAGGATTGGCAGTTGCCACCGGCCGGTGATGGATTAAAGGTTCTACCACTACATATGTGAGTCCCAATATCTGGATCGTCGTTACATCTGCCGTTGATGCAGATGAGTTGACCATAACAGTCGTTAAGATCGTTGCATCCTCCGTTGCATGAGGAAATAGCGTTGGTGAGGAAAGGAAGGTTTGCAATGTTGAAAAGGAAAATGGAAGCTAGAAAAACAATATTTGATATGAGAGTCATTGAGAGTATAGTAGAGAGTGGTAGTTTTTGTATGCTTGCGCTGTGATTTTGGCATAGGGCAATTTCTTATCCTTATATAGAGTTTGAAAACCTGAACAGTACCCATTTGAATAGTTGAGAGAGAAACATTAGACGGTGAAAGAAATTTTTGTACTTCATATGGATTTAATTAATCTATAAATACAACTAATAAACAGGATTCAGATAGAAATTTCCTATGTAGTACATGCTTAAATTGAGATGGAGCAAACAACCACTTTAACATGTGTCTAACATATTTGTCAGCAGAGAGATCACTTACCACTAAATGAGGGTGGAAACTTCATTCATATTTATAACATAATTGAAAATAAATAAATTAATAAGATAGAGGGTTTCATCATTTGATAACACTTTAAACTTAATTATAAACAAAAAATTGGCTAAGTTTGTTCAAATCAAATATAATTTACTGAATCGTTGGTTAAAGTTGACATGGTTGAATAATTGAGCTTTTATCCATAGAGCGTGCTGTATTTCAAGGGAAGAAAATCTTCCCGGACAACCGTTGGATTACCTATTTGTTTGGAATATAGGTGCTAAAAAAAAGGAAAGGAATTGATGAAATGCAAAATTTACACGGTCGTGAATTTGTCGGCATAAAAGCTTTCGGGATACATATCATTCCCCTTATCCATATACTTGTTTGCATGCGAGCGAGATAAAAAAAAATAAAGTGTTTTTATCACAAATTTTATTTAATTTGACATAAATGGAGGCGGTCTACTATGATTAGTCATTTTTATTTAGCCTAGGTTTTATCGATTGTTCCTTTGTTACTATAGAACGTTGGTGCTTCTATATCACGTTTATGTGTGTGTGTTTTTTTTTGTTTGAAAAAACTAAATTAATCCACCCATAAGTAAAAGTGAGGTTTTTATGTGTGATTTTAAAACTAATAATATGATTAAAGTCAAATAATTCTCTCAAGTAAAAGTGATGTTTTGAAACATTTGATAATTTTATAATTGATTGACATTCTGAAAATCACGATGGAATGGTTCAAATGTAAGTATACATCTTAGATTGCATATAAGAGAGTAGTACAACATAATGTTATTTTCTTGGTTTGACTTTTATGCACAAAATTGTACGAGTCACTTATGAGTGATGGTCATTATTATAGACCAATTTTTGAGGTTTAAGTGCATTCTGGTAGTGGTAGACTGGTAGTGATCATAGTGGTGGTGATATAATATTTGTAGTGGTTGTAGACTTTTTGTTGGATAGTGTGGTTGTAGACTTGTAATAGTGGGGCTAGCAGTAAAAGTAGTAAATTTTGAAAATAAACATTTATTCTGGTAGTGTAACTTTTGCGGTTCGGTTTAAAAAAATGATATTATATCCGATTTAAAGATAACCGTTTTTATTTGAAAATAACGTCCAAATACATCTAAAAATATTCAATTTTTTATGTTTTTTTTTTATAAGTTTGCAATATTATTTTGAATTAGTTTCTATTTGAACACCCTAAATTAATGAGTACCAAAGGAACCTACAATACATCAAAAACAAAAAGAAACCAACCCCAACCCCAACCGCCGAACCCCCAAATCCAAAGCCTTAATCATGAATCCACCTGAAAGCTGCCCCAACATAGGGAAATAGGGGGAGGAACCACCGAAAAGTAAGTGGTCGATTACAAACATAGTATTAACTAAAAAAATTCGTTGAATCTTCATTTTCTTTTTTCACTATTAATATTTTTCTTTATGAAAGAAAAATACTTCCCTCTTTCTCTCTAAACACAAATACTATATTTGAAACGGTATGTATTTTTTTATCAAATAATCCAGAGTTAAATATGTTTTTAATCCTGATAAATATATCAACTTTTCATTTTAGTCCATCTAAAATTTTCTTTCGACTTTTAGTCCCCATACAATTTTCAATCACCACTTTTGGTCCCTATTTTTAAGACAACTCATGTTTTGCCTTTGTATTTTTAATGAAATGTATAGAAAATTGTAAAAATCTCTTCCAAAAATAATAGATTTTTTTTAACAAAAGATGAATTAAATATGAATTTTCAACCACTAAACATATAAAAATTCATATTTAATTTATATTTTGTTACAAAATTTTAACTTTTTTTGGAAGAGATGCTTATAATATAGTATAAACTTTTTAGCAAAACTTGACTCAAAAATATGAATTCTACATGAGTTTACTTAAAATGAGGGACTAAAAGTGAAGATGAAATTTTTTTGTGGACTAAAAGTCGTGGAAATTTTTTAGAGGGATTAAAACAAAAAGTTTGCATATTTATAGGGGTCAAAAACATATTAACTCAATAATCTAATAGTTAAAATTTACTCAATAAATAAGTAGAGAATTTGAGGTTTGAATCTTAACCCCTGCATATCACAATATCCATATCAACTGAATTATGTTCGTCGTTTTTTCAATCATGTTTTATCTTTACTAGGGACTGAAAAAATACCAAGTTTTTATTTATTTCAAATGGTATTTTTTTTAGAACAAGAAATTGAAGACCAATAGAAAGAGCTATTGTGCTTCCAATTTTGAATTCGAAAATTGGCTCCAAAGAAGCTTGGGGAGTAAGCATGTAGAGAATGTTTCTTCACTGTTGCCCAGAACGTTCTCTCAGTCCCAACCAATCTTGAACAAAATTGTAGAGCACGTGCTTGCTAGTTGGTGATGAGCTGTGATCGAGACTCATGTAACTTGCTGCCCACTTGATGACTTTTGTTGATGTCACTTTGATGATGTCATGTATCTTGTTGATAAAGATTGATCCTTTGGATATTCATTTTCTTCAAAATTCCTTAATGGATCGAAATACCTACATGAGGGCCCAAAGATGATTTTATTCTTTTTGCTTCCAACACATGTGCAAGAAAGACATATTTAATTTCCTTTGTTCTTTTGTCCCTTAA
>Ga0228711_1000111_pt1 | contig 69338 bp, 49 predicted proteins | sample MedpolnodulmetaG_2_FD_177996 | JGI IMG/M metagenome (GOLD analysis project Ga0228711, IMG submission 177996) | Root nodule microbial communities from Medicago polymorpha collected in Santa Monica, California, United States - brown nodules | ecosystem: Host-associated > Plants > Roots > Nodule...
AAATTCAATTCATGTCATTGTAAAAAAAAAAAAAAAAACTCATATATCTCTACCCATCGGTGAGAAATATCTATGGATTCAATATTTTATTTTATTGTATAAAAAATTTGGGGTAAGGGAATGACTTTACAAATCTAGGTAAGGAAGATCTTTGACATAAAAGCTTTTATAAATGAATTTATACATACCTCCTTTCAAAAATACTACTAATAGAGTTTGAATTCGAAACTTCTAGATTCAAGACATGTATTTTAACGTAGTATAATATTGGTATTAACATTAATTGAACTTATTTAAATACGAAACAATTAAGCAATTGATCACAAATCCGTTGTAGTCTAGTTGGTCAGGATACTCGGCTCTCACCCGAGAGACCCGGGTTCAAGTCCCGGCAACGGAATTCTTTTTCTTTTTTTGCTAGATATCCAATTCAGGTAACAAACTCATACTCGTACTTACTTTGGTCTGCTAGTTGACTTGCCCAATCAAACTCAAAAGAAACCTTCAAATGACCCAATATCCATCATTCTGTAAAACATTAAAATCTAAAATTGGGATTGTTATTTTAGTTAAGTGTGTAACGAGTCGATATGGTTTGGTTTTAAAGAAAAAAATATTCTAGTAAATAAAAGATAGTTGGTTGGTTTTTTATTATTCTTTTTTGAAATTTGAACCAAACCAAATAAAAGAGCATGTTTGTTTGGTTTGGTTCCGTTCATAGAATTGACATCTTTAAATTAAAGAAATAAATAATGTGCTTTTTATTATTCTTTTTTGAAATTTGAACCAAACCAAATAAAAGAACATGTTTGTTTGGTTTGGTTCCGTTCATAGAATTGACATCTTTAAATTAAAGAAATAAATAATGTTTAATCAAACATTATAAATTTTATATATGCTATTAAAATAATGCATAAACTAAAATAAATAAAAATATATGAACACAACATATATTTTTAAGATAACACTATTAAATTACAGTGTACAATAAAATAAATAAATATAAATATAATGGTTTGATCACGTGGCCATTGGTTTGGTTTGTATTGTATTCCAATTGAGTGTGAGAAAAAAAAATAGTTGGTTTGTATTGGAGTCAATAGTTTGGTTTGCATAGAGAGCTGATATTACTAACTTGTCTTTGTCGTTTTGTTAGGATTGAGGGTTGCAAAACCAATTGGAATTTGGTTAAAGGGAGACAACAATTTGATGAGATTATGAATGATAAGGTTTTTCTTTGGAATCTTATCATGTCTGAATATGCAAAGATTGGTAATTATATGGAACATGTGAGTCTTTCTAAGAAAATGCACAAGTTTTGAATTTCAGCGGATTCTCATACATTACTTGTCTTTTGAAGTGGTAGAACATGTTTTTGAGATAGAATCAGATAACACAGTCACATGTTGTTCTAGCAAATGTTTACGCAGAGCCACAAAAGTGGTAAGAAGTGAAAAAGTTGCGAGAAAGGATACGAAAAAGAGGTTTATGTTCTTGAGAGATTCAAACTGGTTTCACCATTTCAAGGATTGTTTATGTTCTTGCAAAGGTTTCTGTTAAATCATTAGAAAAATCGATGGAGTGTGGAAGTTCTCCATTATCAATTTATTGTACATTATCTATGTACATATTTTCCAATCACATTTCTCTTACGGGGCAAGGCAAGTACATGTAGAATCATCAATGGTTTAGAGTTATCAATATGTGAACCTCCATACAAGCCATTCAATCTTCAATATTCAATGGTAGAGATATGTTGATTGCAACGTTGATGGGGTTCGATGAATCCAAAGAACTAGGATCTAAATTTTGGACTAAATACATGAATGTTTTTGGGTCTATTTTTACTTATATTTCGTTAAAATAGACTAGTAGATCCAACCTTCATTTCTGACAATGCTTGCAACTCAAAATGAGAATGGACACAAATTAAATTGTATTTAGAATTTTCCAAGTACGAGGATAGCTGCATTGCATGTGGGACGCACGCAAGAGTATGTATTAGAGTACTGACTACTGAATACTGATGACTGACATGTTTTGTGTTGTCCTAGGTAGTATTGTAGATTCAAATGATTCTCTATTAACATTAGAATCCGGTTCAGCCAAAACATTTTTCACATTGCTCTTTATAAATAAAATAAAGGAATATGATGTGCTCCACTTCTCATAAAGTCACAAACGCAGCAGCCCTTAAAAGTCACAATTCACAGGAATTACATTATTATTAATTTTACAAATAATTTTAGCTGTATTTTCAATAAATTAACTAGTTCCTTAGTAATAACCTTAGACATACTTATTGATTATCATGTCATTTTAATATATACTCATCAACATGACAATAACTTCTTCATGGATGGAGGGACTTGTTTGTATTCTCCATTTTCCTTCAAACATAGTGTTTCATTTAGGCAGCCTAAATTAGGCTTAATTGCAATAATTTCAAAGCAGTACTTCCAACGGTGCTGGGAAATATATATGCATGTGCTTTCCTTTAACATTCATTGCACATGCAATGGCTAATCCACCCCACCCACTAATCCTGTTGTGAAGGTTCTCTGTCATGATAGCTTATACCCTTAATGTCGACGCTTAGGCACATGGAAACTTGCTATCATTATGTAATGTGCTTGCAATATACAACTGAAGTAGGAATCAATCATTTGCAAGATGTCTAAATATGGACTCAAACTTCCAACTTTGTAAGACTACCTATCCGGATAAATATTTCTCTCATGAAGAATATGATGGAGCATAACATTTAAATCTTTCTCAATATAATCACCAATAATCTCTAACATTTAGGCATAATAATGAAAGCAATGAGCGCCAAGAGTCACTAGCGGCACCATATTCATAATTTGTTCATGAGACAAAGCAAATCATATTTAACTGTAATATATTATATATAATTTAAAAACATGAATAAATATATTGATTTTAAAATTATATATTTTCAAATTATTTAATTCAATCATATAGTTAAAAGTATAATATTTATTTTATTCTTAATTAGATAAATGAACACACAGAGAGACATAAGTATATTTTAACATGTCAAAATTAATTTTTACTAAAATCACTTTTATCTTTTTTGTTTACAGAAAATCGCTTTTATCTTTTTTGCATAAATAAATCCTAATATAAATTGATAAGTATCGATAACATTTTCTTTTCAATGCTTACTCTAACACTCATTTTTTTATTTGGTGAAACTCATGTAAAATCCACACATATTTCATACATAAAGTGATGAGATCCATATGAGTTTTACTTTATAAGAGAATGAGTATTAAAACAAGTGTTAAAAAGAGAATGTTAATAAAGCTACTGGTATAAACTCACTGTATGTAGCAGTAAGACCAGAGTGATCCCATTCAAAAGTTTTTATTGTGAAGAGAGAAAAAAATAAAGGAAATGATTGAATGGGATGTGGTGCAATAATCAAAAGTCTAAAATAAGGCTCATTGGGGGTCAACCAGACGGCGGAATCAAGGAAAAGTTTGGAAATAAAAGCTTATAGCACAAGTTAATTACATATTGCTGGATACCACATCCACCACCACTTCTACCTTTTACCCATATAATACAACAGTTACAGTACTATGTCTGTCACATAATATAAGTTCGTTCTTTTTTTGGCAAGCACATAGTAGTACAGTTCTAATAACAAAAAAGAACTATACTCTATTTCTATTTTACTTTTTGTCATTTTGAAATGTTAATTATGTTTTTCACACATATCTTCTTTGTATTGTATCTTTCAATCTATATAAATACTACATTAATATAAGTACCTAAGTAAATGAAGTTAATTTTCTTATAGAAATTAGTATACTCAATGATTTTTTTTTAAGGAAGTATACTCAATGATTTTGTTACTGTATGCATAATCTTTTTTTTTTTATAACCTTTGTTTCTTAAAGGAATGAACTCTGTTAATTCGGAGTTCAGCCGCGAGATAAATATAATCCAATCACTATGCATAATTAGATAGTAGTACTTAATATTAGTAACCACTTATAGCATCAATATACAATGTACCAAAATTCTGTCAAAAAAATAAAAAATACAATGTACCAAAAGAGAACAAGAGAAGCATGCACAAGCAACTGATTAAAATAGCTAAACAGTACTAAAGACTAAAGAGAAGAATGCTAACCAAGCATTCCATGCAATTTTTGTAACTCATAGCACTGCAGAAAGCATCTGATTACTACATTAAAATAGTAAAAGAAGCTAAAATAAAATTCCAATTCATTGTTTTTTCCATTCTCCTATTTTTATTGGGTGCCTTTCATATACTATATCACCCAATCAAAACAAAAAAGAGCATTTTTTTTCTTCTTCATTTTCCCTTTTGCAATCACCTCCCATTTCTGAGTTCCCCCCTGTACCTAATCTATAACCATTGTATAATAAATTTAATTAATTAAACAAGCACCAATTAAAATTATCAATTTTCCTAATCAAAATTCTATAAAGTGAAAAAAAATAAAAATAAAAAGTTTCTTCAGCGACAGCACTTTGAACATAGGATTAAGAACACAATCAAAAAGACAATGGAAGAAAGAGCAATTGCCACACCAAGAACAAATTTGTTTGGACCATGATGATGCTCTCTTTTATGGATGCTACTTTCATCATCCTCTTCATCATAATCTGAATCATTACTATCATCTCCAGAAGAATCCTTAGCAGGTGGTGGAGACATTGGCCTCCCATACTTATCACAAGGAGCAATCTCAAGCTTTATTTTTGAAGACAAAACCGTATGGTTATAGCACAAGTTACTGTTCCCGACAACCTTAAACATTGTCAAACTTTTGATAAAACTCAAGTTGAATGGAACAACCCCATGAAAATTGTTGTTAGCAAGATTCAAGTACTTGAGATTCTTCATTTCTGAAATGAACTTTGGAATTGTTCCATTGAACTGGTTTGAACTCAGATCCATGTGAATCAAACCAGGTATTGCAGATATTGAATCTGGGATAGACCCTGAAAATGAATTTGAAGCCAAGGAAAGATTTTTAAGGGAAATTAAGTCCCCTAATGAAGAGGGTATCTCACCCTTCAACCCATTTGAAGAAAGATTCAAACTTTCAAGGCCATCAAGCATGGTAATGGAAAAGGGTATGTTTCCTTTGAGATTGTTGGATGAAAAATCTATGTGGGTCAGGTTGGAATGGATGTATTTTGGTAGAAAACCAGTGAGATTGGTATTGGAAATGGTTAAAGTTTTGAGCTTTTTCATGTGGGCAAGGATAACATAAGGACCAGAAGCTTTGATTGGGACATTTGAGACAGTGAGATCAGTGAGGTTTGCCAGGTGAGAGAGCCATACACCTGAGATCTTGCGGAGACTGTTGATGGAAGTGAAGGAGAGAAGAGAGTATGTGAGTTGAGGAGGGAAGTGAATTGGAGCAATAGGGCAGTTAAGGAAGTGTAGGGATTGGAGGGTGGAGAGGGATTTGAGGGCATTGTAGGAGAGAGAAAGGGAGGTTGAACAGTTTGAAAGGGTAAGGGAAATGAGATGGCTAAAGGGTTTTGAAGAGTCACATTGTGTGGCATTGTGGAAAGATGGTTGGATGCAAGGGTTCTTTGATGTGGGGATGTTGAGGGATTGAAGGGCTTTGAGTTGGTTTGGATCAAGAGTGGAAGTGGAAGTGGAAGGTGAAGAAGGTGATGATTTTGGTGGAAGAGGTAGAGAAACTGAGGTGATAGTGGTTGGGAAGAGGAAGAAGATGGTGAGGAGGAGAATGGAAAGTAATGGAGGTGGTGGTGATGGTTTCATAGCTTGATGATAGGTAAAAGGTGCACTAGCAGAACTGAGAGAAACTGAAGGATGGAAGAGGAATAGAGAGAGAGTGGGATAAAGAGAAAGAAGTATGGAAGCAAGGGATGAAAAAGTGAGATGTTAGAGTGAGTACAAAGATTGGTATGGGAAAGTGTAAAATAGAGAGATGGGGCACATATTTAGAAGAGAGAGAGAGAAGCATTTCCATTGCACAGGTTTGTGACAGTTGGGACTTGGGATTACTTCATGGCGTAGCTTTGTTTGTTCCTTTTGATCCAAGGCAGTTCTAAACTTTGCTAAACACTCAATTGTATTAAATTTTTAAAAAATTAACATCATTTTTCTATGTTTATTCTTCAAGAGTTTATTAGGAGACAAGTTAATATGACTCATACACTCTTGTAAGAGCGATTATATCTAATGGTATGTTTGAAACATCAGTGTCTTGTAATTGGACGCACGTTTAGTTGAAGTTATGTGAAGTAGTTTTTGAGTTCCCGTGACTTTTCACCATAGATTTTTAGGAAATTGAATTTCAACATTTGTTTCAAATGAAATGAAGTGGTCATGCTTTAGTCAATAATTCATTTATCTTCCCATTATTTATTGTTGGTTAAAAGAATGTAAATAATAATTAAAAACATGATAGTAATACATAGATGAATTCAAATATTTTTTAAGTACCTTCTCTTTTTTTACATTTCTGATTTGAAATGTAAAATGCTGCTTAAAATCTTTATAAAGCGTTAAACATTCAGAAAACAATTTATAGACTCAAGGAATGCTGACATGCTTCAATTTTTAAATAGGTCAACGAGTATAAGTACAAGATAGTTCAAGTTGTTAAGCATTTATGTTACAATCCTTAATTAAAGAGAAAGTTTGGCCAAAGCTTATAACATATATTTCCAATCTTAGTTCAATATGGTTACACATTTCAGCAAAGAACTAATCCTCATGAGTTATGACTCACACAAGCAATGGATCAAATCATTACCCATGTATGCATCTGTTTACATATATATTTCCAAAAACTCTTGGTAAGCATCCTTCGAGTGACTTAACAATCTATAGCAACACAAGTTTCAGCAATGGTCTCACTGTCAACTTTGTTCACAAATGGGTCTATCTTGACCCAAATAATAGAAAAGACAGAGGCTAACAACACTGACCACAGAATAACAATGGTAGGAGTGCGGTTTTGGCGCCCCATGAGACCCTTGAGGAATGGATAAAGATGAAAAATCACCCAGAAGGCAAAGAAAACCTTCCCAAAGAGAGGTCCCCAAGACTCATATCCTCCATTAAGTGCATCAGAAAATCCAGCAACAACACCAACCATGTTAATAATGATAAGAGTTGTAGGTGGAATCAAGAGAGTAGTCCACTTGATAATATAAAGTTCACCAAACTCGGTATCCTCAGCAGCCTTGGCAGTGACAGTGAAGTTGGTATCAACACCAGCCAACATCTTAAGAAATCCTTGGAACACAGCAAACAGATGAGCTGAAGAACCTCCAATCACCCAAAACTGCTCATTACGCCATAAATCTTCAATACAAACACCACTCCAACGCAGCTCAAGCACACTTGTCACTATAATAGAGAGGAAAAGTCCAAGAAAGAGAATACTTGCAACGTTGGTAAGCTGTATGCATTTTTAAAGAACAAAGTATTAGTACAATATAAACTGTTCGTTATATATTGAATTGTTTCTATAAGCCTATAAATGATTTTCTTGGTTGTAATTTCAATTTTACAAACTAAATTATATTTTACAGGACAATTATTAGATAATCCATGGGGACTGAACTGAAATTTAACAACTTTCTGTATAATTATGTATGCTAGACCAAAAAGTAAAGATTAAGAGATTACCGTTGGTATGATAAATTTTCCGGTGAGAAGGCAAATTGCTGGCAAAGTACAATAAGCAACTAGAGGAAGGGATGTAAAAGGGTAAACAATGGTGTTTATATAAGCCAATCTCTGCAGCCATTTGAGACGGCCTCCTCCAACTGCATACCAAAGGGGGCAATGTCTACTTAAGAAAATTTCAACTGATCCAAGCGCCCATCGAAGGACTTGGTGCAACCGATCAGACAAGTTGATAGGTGCTGACCCTTTGAATGCAGGCCTTAAGGGCATGCAGTAGATCGACCTCCATCCTCGGCACTGCATCTTGAATCCTGTTAAGATATCCTCAGTAACTGAACCATAAATCCAACCAATCTGAAAAGACAAGAAAACAGGTTCATTGATATAAAAAAAAACTAAACTATAGATTAATTAAAAAGTGAAACATTATGTGTCTAGCTCGAGTGGAATTTTAACTGTTATAAATACATTAACAAAAATATCATTAGAAAAGAGAAAAGGAAACCGTAATCTAAAGATGGACTTTATGCTAGAACATTAACATTTAAGCCAAACCTCTTTTCCCCATTCAGTCTTCTCTTCATACCCACAGCTAATTACATGAATGGCCTCCTTGATCAGCATTGAAGGATCTGCAGATTCTGGTACCCCTCCTCCATTCTCCATTAATGCAGATTCAATGAAAACAGTAGACAGGCCAAAAGTTTTTTCAAAGCTCATTTGTGAAATTAGCGTTGACCTCTCATTCTCATCATAATCTGCAGGAAGAAAAGAAACCAGAAGAATGTTACAGTTAGAAGATTCTGCTTCATGCTTCTCTAAAAATAATAGGAAAAATTAACCGTGCTTACTGTCAATCTCCCTGAGATTATAAATTGCAGCATCAAGTTCTGCCCTCTTTCCATCTCTAGAAACCCGTGACACTTCTTTGCTGGAGGGGCAGCAACAGCATGATGATATTGGTGAATTGACCATAGAAGGTGGGCTATAGCCATAAAGTGCTTGTCGATTGAAAACACATCCAGTCCCCACATACATTGGTCCTTGAATGCCATCAAGTCCTCTCATGTTTACCTGAAATGTGTATGATTAAAAGACTACAAAATAGGGAAGATTGGAAGATAGAAGACTGTGGCCATGATTTTCACTTCATACATAAAATACAACACAAACGCGCGCGAACAAAATCACTGAATTAGTATTGCTTACAATGAGATAATTTGGCATAGAAACATATGAAATGCAATAGAATTGGACTCTTGATTACAAAACACAGAAAAGAAAAGTTTCTTTGCCGTGAAACTAGGAAGAGCATTTATGCAAAATACTTGTTTGATGAGATGAATTTTGTCACATAAGAAAATGATGCTTTGCCATAAACTTACATCAAAGAAAACTGTATTGCGGTTGGCATATCGATCACTGCGATCAATACCATCAAATCTTTGGGGGAATTGTACATAACAAACATCTCTACCAACTTCTGGATCCATGAGAAAACACATTGCTTCTCGAACAGCCTTGCTGTTGTTAACATAATGATCACAGTCAAGATTGAGAATGAAGGGAGCATTTGTGAGAACTGCAGACACCCTCACCTGGATAAATCAATACAAACATCAAGCATTATAAAATCATAAGGACCTTATATGAAACATTATTGAGGTATCTATACATACCAGTGCATTTTCAGCACCTGCTTTCTTGTGATGTTGGTATCCTGGTCTTTTCTCTCTAGAAACATAAACTAGCCTAGGAAGTTCATTTCCTTCGATATCACGAGCACCACTGTGTCCGAGGAAAACCTGGAAGATATTTTGCTTGAAAACTCAGACTTTGCAAAGAATGAGGCTGTCTACGAGAAGTGCATAAAATGAGTGTGTAAATGTGACAATAGTTGAGTAATACCAATCAATCAATCTTGTGAGCATAAAAATTTTCCGTCTGATTTTAATCTTTGATACAAAACCACTCAAAGTAATTTATGCCCATCATGATCAACAATTTAGCTTTGAGAATTGATTGCATACAGAAATAATGGACATACCTGAATCATTCCAGGGTGATCACGTGAGTTATTTCCAGGCCAAGGTGTTCCATCTTGCATCGTCCATCCTTCTTCTGGTGTTTTCTGGGCCTTAGCTACCATAGCATTAACTCGTACTTTATACTCTTCATATTCTCTCTGACATAATTGAAAGGTAATAACAGAGATGTTTCACTAAGATACTCAATTCATGAAAAACTAATAATTACTTCAGTTTGGTCAACCAATTAGTTAAGTTACAAATGAAAAGAGGAAGCTTCACATGTTTATTACCTTCATTGCTCTACGTTCTTTTACAAAAGAAGGTTGCACTTTATCTTTAAGGTAGTCAATTTTTTGTGAGAAGTAATACTCAGGTGCTCTAGGTTCAATTGAAAACTTTTTGCAAAATGGCACCCACTTCTTTGCAAATTCAGCTGTCTCCACAAGAGATTCAAATGTGAGCATTGCTGCTCCATCATCTGACACATAACAAGATACTTTATCTACTGGATAGTCAACCGCAAGGATAGAAAGCACTGTATTAGCTGTAATCAGTGGTGGTTCTTTCAAAGGATCAACTGTACTGACAAAAAAATCAACAGAAGCAAGTCCAGAGGGTTCACCCTCTCTTTCAAACCTGTCATGGCATAAATATAGAAGTTTACATCAGAATCCGTAGTGCATGCTCAGTATCAACTCTGACATTTATTTTAAGTATAGTCTACCATGTTAACCTTCACTTATTATACAATATATTATGTTCAAGTCATGCTTAAAGAACAAGGCATAAGGATCCAAATATTTTAAAACTTTGTGTGTTTACCTTGCAGAGAGGTTCTCAATATAAGTGTGTCGATTAACTGGAGACCATTTAGGGAACTGATCCAACACCCAGGAAAATGCAAACCAAATCTCACATATAATAGATGTCAACCACAGAGGAAAAGCACTTTCAACAGGATTTGTAACTCGATAATGGAAGAAAAGACCCAAGATTACTAGCCGCACAATTATCACAGTTCTGTATGGTGCGAGTTTGGACTTAACTATTGGCATAAGTACTGAAAGTGGCAGAGCAGCAGCCTCTGTGGACCTGCAAAGCAGATCATCCAAATTATAGGATGAATAATATGTTGTTTTTTACAGATTCAGAATCAATAAGCATTTGATGAACTACATATTCCGAATAAAATTGATAGTCTTTCAGGTGCAACCTGATGGTTTAAAACAATTTGATGAACTACTAATTATTAATATGTGCAAGTAGATAAAAAATTTAACATTTCAGCAACTTCTGTTTGCAATTCTCTATACTGTGGAAGATGGTCATAAAATAAATAGTAAAAGTTCATTTTCGGCACACATAAAGACTAAAGGTTAAAGTGATCTTTTTCTATCCATCAGCTTCAGAAAATTGCATTTGTGAAAAAGAAAATCTCTGGACTGTTTTTCATCTTAGTAGGAGAATAAAATGTTATTATTCTAATTCCAGCTTATAGTATGTAAGAATGGTCACAGATTTTGTAAATTGATAAATCTTTTTGTTGTTTTTCATTCCACTCAATGTATCAAACCAAACCACAACCGTGCCTCGATTTACTACTTGAGCTGCACACAAGGGGTATATCTATCATGTAGCTTCTCTTAATGCTAACCTAATTAAGGTCTGAAACTTATTGACAACTTATGAACACTACTATTCTAATACACAATATGCTGTCCAATTGAGGAACTCTATTTCATTCTCGATGAACTTACCGAATTTCTTCCATCTGCTGCTCCGGTGGAACTGCAGCCTCATTTTCAGCCATAGGTGCATCCTTTTTAGTCTTGTTCTTTTTGTCTTTCCCCTTCCCTTTCCCTTTCCCTTTCCAGCCTTTCATTCTATTTTTCCATTTTGAATTCCCAGATTCTTCTTTTACTTCTTCTACAAGAAAAACCATATTGTTACAATCAAAGATTATTTCTAAAATAAATTTAACCAAAATATATGCTCTTTAGTCTCTCTCATTTACCAATATCAAGTGAGGACACTGTACTGATATGTCTAGCATGAAGTCCTCCACCATCCTACAAAATTCGAGACGAGGTTGTCACTATATATTCCAACAAGTTAACAATATTCCAAAATAATAAACATAATAAGAGCCTGTTTGGATTGTCTTATTTTAGCTTATCTACTGACATAAACACTAGTGAGATTGTTTGAGAAAACTTAAATAAACAACTTATGACATGTTGTTAAGCTGTTTTCAGCTTATGAAAAAGACTTATAACTTATGTGTAACATAAATAGTTTATTCGTAAGCGCTTAAATTCCAAACATTGCCTAATTTCAGGTTTCTCATTTCCCTCAAAGTTCCTATAATTTACAGTAACACATTACCTGAGAGTTATTGATATGGGAAGCCACTGTGGATGGATTTTCATGAACCACGATGTCATCATCGTCGTCAACATTATCATCATTTGTTCTCCCTACACAAATATACAGTTCTTTAAATCAATTCAACATTAACAAACTTTTGCGTCTTCGCAGAGAGTTTGGATTTTCGATTTCAACACGATTAAATTATCGTGCAATGTGAGAGCGCGAAACGCATATGAATGAATTGTGAGAGAGTTTGTATATTAAATTATGTTGAATATCACAAATGAGTCGTTGTAGTATAGTGGTAAGTATTCCCGCCTGTCACGCGGGTGACCCGGGTTCGATCCCCGGCAACGGCGATTTTTTTTATTCTATGATCGGGTTGACCCGTTTCATGGTTCTGTTGGGACCCATATGATGTATATTGAAAACAGCTACAATTACCCTCTGGAATTTGCTAATGTGATGGATTAACTTTCGACCAATAAAATGCATGATTAATAAGTTAAAGGAATTTTCTTTGTTTTTAAAAAAAAGAAAGAACAAAATCATAAACAAATAACCATAACATGTAGATTGAAATGAGGAGTATAGAAAGAGTTACAAATCCACATATATAAATAAATAATTAGACACCAATAGTAAACGTTTGCTTTGAAACGTCAAAAGATTTTATTACCTTCATAGGGAGTGCCACACTTAAGACAAACCTTATGTCCTTCATTGATTTCATGTTCAAAACAGGCCTTACAAATTGGGTAACTACACTCATGACAAGCCACAAACATTTCCCCATTCTCACCAAGCACTAGTTGTTCCCCACAAATGTTGCATAGGGGAGCACCAGATGGCATCATTTTGGTTCAGCTATATATCCCTCTTACTATTTGATTCTCAATCTATGCTCATATAGCATTTATATGAAATATCATTAGCCTGTTGGAGTTGTTTGATGATGCGATTTTTTGTAATACTGTATAAAGTGGTGGTGAGTTATTTTTTTGAGGTTGAATTGTTAGTGTCATGGTTTCAAGTGACACAAAAAGGCACCAGCTGAAAGAGACAGAGAGTTGAGAAGCAACGTCAATTTTTTCTGATGATCAAATGAACAATGTTTTAATTCATTGCACGTGGTATATCTTTCAGATTTCAAAAATTATATATAAATTACATTTTCAATAAGATATCAAAATTTAGATTAGCTTATATGATGTTCATCATACAAATAGTCCAATTGGAATTTAATTTTAACGATTAGTCCATTTAAAAGTCTTAATTTTTCATGTCCCACAAATACAACTCAAATAGTAAGATTTTTTCATTCTTCACTTTTCAGCACTTTGTGTGTGTAAGTTAATCATTGATCTCTTTAAAAAAAATCTTAATATTATTCACAAATTTTGAAAATATTTCACAAGATAGTCAGAAATTCTAAAACTTTAACTAAAAAGGCTAAGAATTTTAAAACTAGAAATTAGTATTTCCTAAAATATAAGAGAAAAAAGATATGCACCATCAACATAAACTATTTTTACACTGATGTTCAATAAAAATAAAGTATGTGTTGGTTATTTTAAAAGAGAATTTACCAAAAAAAATTATTTTAAAAGATATTACAAAATAGGTCTATATTATAAGATGATGGATTCTTGCCGTTAGTCACTTTTAGATTAAATGCTTGTCTAGTATTATTTTATTTTATTTTGAGCGAAGGTAGTATTGTTGTTTTAAAATATTAAGATTTTTTATATTATGATTATGATGATGATGATGATATCAAGAAATGCGTATAAGACTATTTGTTGGACAAAAAAATTGTTTTGTTTGTCTACTGTCATTGTCATAAAAATATGTTTCACTGATACGATGCAAAGTTGACAGATAACACACAACCTCCAAACAATGCATATGGAGCAAAACAATTATGTTCATCAAAATATGTATATTCAGCTTACAAAACACACCCTTATGAATGATCTGCACCTATCAAACAAAACAATTTGAGTATATATGATAGAGGATCAAACAATTGTTGGTTGAAGGTACCAAATTATTGCGACCGCCGACAACACTAAATCATTGAGAAAATGCTGGTTGACATCCAACCTACACAATTTGTTGATCAAGTTATAACTGACTAAGTGTGGCAGTGTGCAGCCAACACACACAATTTCTCTCAATCACTTTCAACATATGGAAATGGGGATATCTTTCAAAAAAAATTAATAAGTTAATATTTGTAAACTTTATCATAAAAAAACAATTACAAGGGTTTGGTTTAGTGATAAAAATACATATCTTAGACCTTAAAGATTCGAGTTTGAGCTCCACTAATACTCTCAAGTTACCCTAAAGTTTTTTCTATTATGTATTAGGACATCATCCCCTCACCCTAAATTTTTTCCATAAAAAAAATAGTTTCTTTACCTTTATCAAAACAAAATGTTTCTCTTTTCATAAAAAAAATAAATATATATATATATATATATATCTACAGTCATTATCATAAAAATGTAGTGCTCTCGTATTATGCAAACTTGATAGATAGCACGCAACCTCCAAACAATGCATATAGGGCAAGCGATACACGCTCATCAAAATATGTATATTTAGCTTACAGAACAATTTGAGGTATATGATAAATGACGACTCACAACACTAAATCACTAAATAGACGATGAAAGACAAAACACCCTACTCTAAGCAATTACAGGTTCTTGATCTTGAACAACCAACGATGTTAGTACATCTCGTTATACTTCCATACGAAGGGAAATTCTCCTCCACCACATAGCTCAAAACTTGATGGAAAAAAAACCGTTAACAGATGTTCCGGTAGGATATCGGCTGAAAAAAAAATCGGCTGGATTTGAGGGGGATTACCACTTAATACCCCTTGGGAAGTCTCACAAATAACACATTTCACCAGCATTTTGAACTTCAAAATTGTAAAAGTCAAGACAATTTAATTTCTTTAATTTGCAATATGGTAATTTAATCCCTTAAATTAAAGAACACCATTCAATTATTCAATCTACCAAATTATTTTTTAAAAACATCAATAAAATAAAATTCATGAAAGACCTACATATAACATTAAAATCGTTTCATGGTGCATCAAAACACACATAAAACCTTCAAAATTGTGGTGCTACATTAATAAAAAAAATAAAAATAAAAATAATAATTGACTAATGTTCTTTAATTTAAGCAGGTATATCTAGACTAAAACCCCGAGTGCTTTTAAGTTGTTGAGCATGATCTCTCAAGTGCAACATAAAAACGTTTTGATTACTCTCAGCTTGAAACTATGTTAAAGAATAGACCTTTACGGTTTTAGATGTGTCACACACAACAAGGTTGTCTGTATCAGCTGAGGTGGTACATAGCCAATTGACCTGCAAAATAAAATGTATAAATGATCATGGAATAGACAAATTTGGCAAAAGAGGAACAAGTTACTAGCAAACAGAGGTTCCAATGAAATGTACAAAACTCGCCTTTTGGGGTACACCAATGTTCAAATGTAGAATATCATTGTTTCCGTCACTTGACCCGGCATCAGTATATCTGGACCAATTCCATACCTTCACCAACTTATCGTTTCCCCCAGATATTAAGAATTTCCCTCTTTCCCCAAACATCGAAAATGTCCTGTGTCACCCATATCAAGTTAGGGGCCAAGTTGAAATTAGTCTAACAATTACTAAATAAATTAGAGATCAATTGAACTCACAGGCTAGAAACAGCTGAAGTATGACCTCCTACAGTGTAATCAAACTGCAATCTCTTTTTTACATTATCATCTGCATCTGTATTGCTAGACGAACTACCACCTTTTAATCTTGATTGTGATCCTTTTCGTGTATTCGAAGAGCTTTTTGACCTTATAGCAGCGATTTCTGATTCAATATCAATCACATTGATAACATCACCCCCTGCAACAGCACATATCTTGCCTAATTTATCTACCATGTCAATTTCGGGGACAGCTATTGCATGAATCAAAGAAGGATTGAAACACTGCCCAGCACCGTTATTACTCACATTACCTGCAGTGAAGAAAGGACAGCATTAGCAAACTGGGTAGTTTTCTTTTCACATTTGTTGTCACTCACTTATTTTTACTGCATATATATTACTATTATCAGTGTTAAGTGTATGCATATGTTCGTAAGCAATGAAAAGAAAAGGCTGACCTATAAAATGTAGAATTCAACTATAAAAACCAAATTAAAGAAGGATCACTAATTTACATTGTATTATGCACCAGCCGAAAGTTCAGTTATTATCAAAGTACATGCACGTATGCCTCATGTATAAATGTATCCAAACAAAGAAAAGAAAACACCATCGTAAAAAAATGTAAAATTCAACTTTGAAAACAAAATGAGCAAAGATCATAAATTTACATTGCATTAAGTATCAGCCGCAAGTACAGTTATTAACAAAGAACATGCATGCAATCTGCACGTCTACATATATCCAAAACTCCAATTTTAATAACAACTATATTTGTTTTTTTTCAAAGATCTACCTGCTAACTGCATGTAACTTGCATACCAAGTTACTTGTCGTAAACCAGCATTTTTGTGTTTTAATTGCATTGGTAATATTTTTAACCAGTCTTAGCTTTCCAATCTATCTCTTCTAGAATCATGGTGAAGGATAGCCGGTTGCAAAAGCCTTCAACAAGGATCTAAAACAATTATCATACTAAAAAGTTTTCTTTTGCTACTTGCGAACAACAAAATAAGTAGAGATGTGAACAATTGTATTATTGCAAAAATCAAAATACAAAAACAAATGAAGGCTATTATTTAGACAATTCTAGTTGTCTCATTCAGAAGTACATTAATAGACAGACATTTACAGAAAAATATACCAAAATTAAGTACTTTGTAGGGGCGCGCTTTGGAGAATTCCCACAGCACAAGCGTTGAATCAAGACCTCCACTAATTACTGGGAAAAACAAACATAGGAGTCAACATTCTATACATAATGAACACAAGTTTCTAGAAGACTAGCATAAACCTAAGATCAAAAAGTTTTGTGAAATTTAATTATAAATAAAAACCTATGCGCATGCAAATTCTTTTGATTAATATATCCAACTCAACTATTAAGTCTGTATGTAATATTTGTTAGAACTTTCCTAAATATCTTTGATGTATATTTGTTAGAACTTTGGTATATACTATTTTCTATAACTTTTAACCGTGAGCGGCTCACGTCTCTTGTTTATGCATATGCATTATACAGTTTTTAAGTACACAGACTACGTTATTTAAGGTGACGCAACAGTGCAAATTTCAACATCATAACATTTGCAAAAGGAATCGAAATCAACCCTAAAAAGTCTACAAGTGACATTTTGATTAAATAAACTGGCCTGCCAGATCTGCGCATAAAACTGCAATATGAGCACTGGTAGAAACAAGAAAATCACAGCAACCTAACTCAGGAGTTAAAGTACTTTGTTTTGTGTGTTCTACATTGGCAAAATAGTCTGATTATCGGTGACAACAAAAGCAGCAAGAATACTTTGCTTTGTGTATTCTACATTGGCACTATAGTCTGATTATCAGCGAGGTGACAATGATAGAAGCAATAACAGCCAGGAGTTATAGTCAGTTTGTTACAATCAATGATTACGACATGGATATATCGATTTCTGTGTGACTGTTTCTGTTTAAATACAGAAAACCTCTATAAATCAGCATTAGAACAATACCAACTCAAGAAGATAATGTTGTAACATCCATGTCAGTTTCTTTCTTCATTTAAATTTTTTCAATGAATTTTTTTTCTTAAAATGTACTCTAAATAACAGAAAAACTGCAACAACTTACAGAAGTCTATTTCAAACATGACAGTCATATCTTATTTTCATTGGAAACCATAAATTTTACTATGAGGGGTAGGAGGGGGAGAGAGAGATTTATCTGGGAAAAAAAAGCAAAATTTTGTTTGACTACCTTCCCAAGATCTCCAAGGAAGGAATTCCACAGTGCTACATATCTACAATACAAGGTCAAGGTGAATTGAACAATATTAAGATATCAAATTACTCATTAACTTTAGATGAACAAAACAATAGGAGAAAAAATCGCACGTGGAAAGATGGAATATTAGTGGGTTGAAATAAAACTCGTGATTTAATGAATTGGCAGTCATGTAGTAAAGAATAGCTAAAAAGCAATAAGGATACACTTGTATGACCAGTTTCGGCTCGTAAAGTTTTGTAAAGGCAGTGCTGCCTGATGTCAATTATCTGTCAAAAGAAATTACAATCAATAATTATGAAGAAAATAAAAATGAAGAATGCAACAATAACTCAGGTTTTCTGAAATTAAAATAAATAAGAAAAGGAAAAGTGCATAAAAAATAAACCATGGTACAGAGGAAAAGAAAAAATAAAATTTCTAAATAATGTATAAAAAACGTATGTTACCATGTTTTGATTCTTTTAGAATACAATGCAAATATGGTTTCTTGTGAGAGAATAGATTAACATTAACAGGAAACTGGGAATCTCTTTACAATATCACGCACACTTATACGAATATCATTTCTCATCCAACTCTAACCCACTCACCCCATGCAAGAGCCCTCTGGGTTGAACTGTTGAAGACAACTTGAAGTGTGAACAATAAACAAACTCATTATACCTGGTATGCGATTTAACTTCATTTTAGATTGAACTCATGACATTGGTTACATAAACTCCGGTACCAAATGAAGAATCAACTAATTATCTCAAAACTTAAGCTATGGTATTAGGAGTAAATTCATGAATGGATTTTAGATCTCTTACACGTTATAAGTGGAAAAAAGATATATTCATATAAGTCGATAAATGTGGTATTAATGTTACACAAGAGAAAATTACAACGCACAACAATAATAAATACGAGACATACCTTCACCTCGCCACTATCATCTGCTGCAGCAAGAAATGAGGACTTTGAGTTGCATGTAACCTGCAAAATCACACACATAACTGTAATATAAAAGAGGCATGTACAAGTGACTACAACTTCAGGTATAATGCAGTAATCTAGTTTCACGATCCCAATGTCCTTTATTATGGAACAAGTCCGCATCATAAAATAACCTCTTGATTACTCAATTGATTGATTGTTATTGTAATCAAGCTATAAATAAGAGATCAAACACGCAGCCACGCATAAAATTTATCTCAAACTCTGTTTAACCACAGTATCAAAGCAGTACTGATCCCAGACTCAATGACCTAATTAAGCACTACTTTGCTGCTGGTTTGTAACCACAGTATCAAAGCATTGTTTAACCACAGTATCAAAGCAGTACTGATCTCAGACTCAATGACCTAATTAAGCACTACTCTAGTTTCACGATCCCAATGTCCTTTATGAAACAAGACCGCGTGCATAAATAACCTCTTGATTACTCAATTGATTGATTGTTACACGCAGCCACACATTAAATTCATCTCAAACTCTGTTTAACCACAGTATCAAAGCAGTGCTGATCTCAGACTCAATGACCTAATTAAGCACTACTTTGCTGCTGGTTTGTGACCTTAATTTGGTGTCTACTTTTACCTTGATGTAAATTCAGATGGCAGTATGAATATTCAACAATATCAAGTAAATGCATAATAACATTAAAATTGAATACAATTCCTACTATCTACCTTGTTTATCTCCTCTTTGTTATAATTATAATTCTCCAGTGGCTCCCATTTGGTGGTGGCCTTCAAAACAGAACACAGTATACAGAAACTCAGTAATATAAACAATGTAACGTGCAAACATACATACATAGATCCTTGATATGAAAATGAATAATTCAATAAATGTGATTGCAGGTGCACTCGGGTAATATAAGGAGAGAGGGGTTTCCCGTAAATGAAAATAAAAAGTACTGAAATCAAACATCTTTGGAGCCCATAAAATGCTTACCAGACGCACATCAAAACATTTGATTTCCTTTCCTGACGAGACATAGATATTATCTTCATTCCCTGATTCAAGGGATAAATGTTTGCAAAAGATATAAGTAAACTTATCCACTGGACACAAATTGGATGTCTCCAATTTGCATACGATACTTCTTTGATTTATATAAAAATAAGAAATCTATTATGATGAAGAGAAAAAATCTCAGAAGAGAGGGAAGTAATTGTCCTTAACATAAGAACAAAACACAGACAGAGAGTCCCCTCAAAGAAAAACACACACAGACACACACACACACGCGCGCGCGCACAGAGAGAGAGAGAGTATTGGTGGAGCAGAACATTCAACCCCTCAACGTATATATCCGCTAGGAAAACCCCATAAAAAATGGTCATGCGCATTCCACGAATAATGAATCACACCTTTCAAAATAAGGAACTTTCTATGTAACTTAAATTGCCGTGCCCCTTGCACTATTGATCACTGGATTCTGTAAAAAAGATTCATTCAACAGTCATCCAATGATCAATCATACTGCCAACTAGGGAGGCATAACGCAAGAAAGAGTAATGGTATGAATGCCCAAATGGGAATAGCATCAAAAGAAAAAAAATTATACGTGGTACTCAATAACTCACTTCTCCAGTGTACAAGTTACGAATATCACATAGTTATGGACAAAAACATAGTATCAGAGAAAATTTTATTGCATATAGACATGAGTTTATTTTCTAAGGTTTAACACATTAAACCACTCATGAACTTTATATTCCAACACATTGATCATGTGTCAGCTAAAAGAATATTAATCTTCATACATTACATACATATACAACAATGAAGCACAAATCATTTTTGTATTAATGTGATATTTTGCAAGTATCTGCATGACAGAGACTTTCAGTCAAAAGTAGATTTTGGTAAGCAATGATAAACAGACCTGACTTAAAACACAAGGAAAGAATTGGCTCGTCGCTAACATCCATAGCAATTTGCGGTTCGTCATTGCATCGTAAATCAAACCAGCAAACACGACCATCCTGTTTCGTATAGAAAATTAAATTGAAATGAAAGGGAGCAATGGTGAAGGATAATGAACCCTAATTAAGAGATAATGGAAGTGACCTCGCCGGAAGTGACGATGATGCGAGGGTTTTGAGAAGAGGCAATGCAGCAATTAACGCTGTCACCGTGACCTTTCAATCGTCGGGCTTTAAGCTTAATCTTAGGAGGTTGAAGATTAAGCGTACGCTCAGCCTCTGCCTCCACCGCAACCGATGCCATTTCTGGTTCTCTCAATTCGCGGCGTGTGTATGTATCTGTATATCTATAGGTTTTAGGAGGAAATGGAAGGAACGAAAGTGCTGTTGGGTTTGGAATTTGATATTGAAACCGCGCAACGCCGCACTCACACCGGACACCGCTAAACACAGACTGCTCCATTTCTTACCGCTAATATTTTACTCTCTTTTTTTACCAACCAATAAGGATCCTGTATTATAAGTATAAAATTAAGCCAAATCTTTATTTCCTCGCTAATAAGACGCGGATACAAGAGGTAGAAATCCTCGTAATATTAGCTAACAATAAATGTTAAATCTGAGTCAGACATGTATCATATATCTTGAGATTGTAATCCAAAACACACAATATTTGTTATAACATTTATACACCGATTAGTATCTCAATATGAATGAGAAACATCACCATTTCAATCCAAATCCAGTAAGCAACAAAATTTATTAACCAACATTCTACCCAAACACTAAAAAGTAATGTCAAACGAAAAAATATGTGCTCTTTTTACAAGCTTGAGACAAAGTGATTGGACAGACTAAGTTTGACATAAAGACCCAAAGAACAACAATAAATTACTTGTAAACACATGAATCTATCAAACTAAGAGGTTTTCCAAGTTGGTTGACATGAAAAGTGATTGGACATCCGATTGTCTGATAGAATGTAGACCAAACTCCTAAAATATCAGCCTTTGATTTGACCTCAAATGTTATGTTCATTGCCATTGCAACATTGTTCATGTTTTCTATGGTATCATTTCCAAGAATTGATATCCCGCCGTAGAGCGGAACTTGTTTTGCATACACAAACACAACTAGCTTTTGCTGACTTTTATTTGACTGATGAAACTCCTGCATCTATTATGATAAAGAAATCAACCAAATAGTTAGTTTAACCAAGTACTTTGCAAATACCGATTTTGTTACTTGTTTAGGGCAATGAAAACATGAAGAAATTAATTGGAGTGAAGATATATGTGTGTGTGTGTCTATACATGTTTTTCACCTACTACTTAGTTTACAAATTATTTATTGATGCATTCATATGCATCAAAGAATAAAGAGATTGATACTCATAAGGAATAGAAGTGAGTGATGTGATACCTGACCAGAAGCTAGTGTGAGGTCGTAATAGCGAAGTTGTAAATGAGTTGATGTTACATAAACCCCGAAGTAAGTTGCAGGATTTGTGTACATCATCTTGATTGTTGAGTTCAATGACAACAAATAGGTTGGTACTCCCGTCCGATCGTTACCAAATTGTACATCCAAATTCTCAAACTCAATGCTCTGCTCAGTTATTTTTCGTAAGTTAAAACAAATACTAGACGAATAAGAAGAACTCATAAATCAAGATGAGGTTCTACGGTATTCATTAAGTATCATGAAATCATTGTCTAAAAAAATTCATAACATAAATTTTTGTTTGAAAATACCATACAAATACTTGTCAAAGTAATAATTACATCATATTTTATATACATAAGTTAATTACCTTTATTGATTTGTTTTTGTTACAAAGAGGGTCGAAGCTCCATCCTTCATTGATCTTAAGTAAGATTCTTAAGACACTTGTTAACATTTTTCTTTAAATAACAATAATTCATATAAAAGTATCTTTAACGGAGTGAACTAAAGTGGGTAAACAATTTACTGATTGTGGGGCTAAATAACTAAAGATTTAATCAATCTATAGTTGATCTAAGTAATTTTTAGTTGAATGGTGATTCTTTATAAAGAATCCAAACTTGATCTTACATGTTTATATATTTTTTTATTGTGATTAACTTTAAATCAAAATTAATAATTAATTTAACTATTTTAATTAAAATGCATAAAAATATTAATTATTAAAGTTGTAGAAAAATTAGTTTAATAATTTTACCTAACCAAGTTGTAAAAAATAATAAATATATTTAATTTAATTTTTATTTTGAAAACTCGATATCCGGTCAAAGGACCGACTAATTCGAGGGGACCAATCTAACTGTCCACTTGCGTGGGCCTCAATTAAAGCATAAGCAAAACTATGTGTGGACTTGTCCATCGATACTAAGACCTTGAGAGGAGCACACTCCAAGATCTCAAGTTAACCACTAGACCAACTCCAAATGAGTTATATACAATTATTATAAAATTAAAAATGATGCAAAATTAACAACAATTATTATAAAAGAGAAATTTCGTAAAAAAAATTGATAAAACAAAAATTAAATATGATTGGAGATTGAAAGATAACTTTTATACATACATATATATGTATATATACGGGGAGATAAAAATACAGTGGCAGAATCCCTAACAAAAACGCTAAAAGTCTTATGAAATTGCGATTTGACAGGGGTTTTGCCAGGAGTTGAATCCCTGACAATGTAGGTCGTTGCAAATCTATTGTGAGAGGTTAAACCCCTGGAAAAAATATGAGGGGATTTCCCTGCAAAATACACTTTCACAGGGGATACTCTGCAAATTGCCAGGGGTTCAAGGTCCTGTCAAATATTCCTAGCAAATAGCCAGATTTCCAGTAGCGCCATGACCCATCACAATCACCTCAACAAAAATTATCAAATAAATTTCATCAACGTTTTTTTTATAGACAGACAAAATTGCAAAGCGATCATAAACTCTCACACACAATATGGAGGTGTCGGGATTCGAACCCGAATCATGACGTTCAGCCTAACTATTTCGACTTTTTCGTCAGTTGAGCTATGAATTATGGGACAATTTCATCAATGACTTACATTTAAACAACATTTGTTTATTTTAGTAGTATTTATTGAATGAAAGTAAATATGTTTTTTATCCCTACAAATTTATAGCCTTTTAAGTCTAGTCCCTAAAATATTTTTATTCACTTTTAATCCCTATTTGTATTTTATAAGGACAATTTTGGATGATACAAAAATATCCATTTTTTTGTAGAAAGTTTTTTAAAACAAGACTATTCTTACAAACTACAATATTATGGAGGATTAAAATTAGCATTAAAATAGGAACTAAACTTGAAAACTCATGATTTTGTAGGGATAAAAAACATGTTTAACCCTTAATTAAAGTTCAAAAAATAAATAATTAAAGAGAGAGATAATCCTTCTATAAACACACTTCTCTATAAGCACTTATAAATGTCACTCTACAACGAAGGTGCTTCTTTAGCTCAATGCTAAATAGGTGAAACACCGACTCATTGTGGATGGTCCGATTAATTTAATCATCCATTTAGGAATAAAAAATTAAGTAACAAAATTAAATAAATAAGCAAATAAGTAAATATATGTAGAAGAATATGAAAGACAGATTTTTTCATCAACAATGTTATATATGTTGTTACCTCAAAAAAAAATGTTATGTATGTTGTCGGCAAGAATAAATATGGATTTCCAATTACTAATAGTTTATGAATAAAACTATTTGCAATTACTACAAAGCCAAAGCGAAAAAGGGTACATTTTCAATGACTATAAACTAAAAAAATGTATTTTGAAATATGATGATAATAATAACAATAAAAAATAAAAATCATCATCATGAAAGTTTAGAAAATGTTACCTCAAGGTTGACACGAGGTTTGAAGCTTCTACCAACAGCCCAAAGAATAAAACAAACCACAGCGAAGATAAGAACAAAACCAAAGAAGCAGCAAATGTACTTGCGAATCGAATAATGAACAACTTCATCATCCTCATCATTTTTATAATTTTTTTCGTCAAGTTTCTTCCAAGAGGTAGAGTACCGTGAGGTGGAAGATTCACCACGAGAGTGATGATAGGAATGGTTAGGAGTTAAATCCACTGAGTTTGAACGGATTGAGAGTTTCTCAACGTCAAGGCTTTGGGGGCTCTCTACATAGTAGAGTGGTGATCGCTGGGAAGAAGAAAGGGTTCCCATGCTTTCATCGGAGCCATATTTTTTGTGTATTCTTCCTGCCATTGCCATTGCTTTGTTTAGAAACGAATAGCAATAGCAAGACCTATATATGCTTTTCTTATGAGTAATAAATTAATAATTAATAAATTAGTATTAATGGTATTTCCTTTTTCCTCCGTTGGCACGAAATTTCTTTTTTATACTAATTATATGGGATTTTATGCTAATTATATGTGATTTTTTTTCCTGTTTAGAATTCATAAATCTTTTTTATTGATAGAGACAAACCGGTGATAATGCTTTATTGTTTATTTTAAAATGAATTTAACTAGTATATTATGCCACTGCACAATTATTTTACCAATGTTATTTCAAAAAAAAAATTATTTTACCCATGTTACTTTCCTAAAAAAAATTATTTTACCAATGTTACTTACAAAAATATATTTTAACAATAAATTAAATGATGTGTTGTCACGTCAATTAATAAATATGAAAATATATGAATTTTCATATTCATTAATTGATGTAGCAACACATCATTAGATGCATGTGTAAGATGATTGTACACTAATAAAGTATATTGATTAAACTTTTTAGAATTTCAATGCGAAAAGATATTTTTTTTAGAGAAAAAATAATATGCATTGTCGGTGTAAATTAGTTTTACACTGACTTTTAATATAAATTAATGTATTTGGTATAATTATTTTTAAAAAACGGTTGTATGGCAAAATGATTGATTTATATTTCCTTAAAAAATGATTGATTTATATTGCATGATGATGCAAAGAAATATAAATTAATGTATTTGGTATAATTATTTTTTAAAAACGGTCGTATATATGGCAAAATGATTGATTTATTTTTCCTTAAAAAAAATGATTGATTTATATTGCATGATGATGCAAACCTATTTTATACCGTTGGTGCATCACCATTGCTCTTTTTACTAATCTTGGGGTATTTTATTTTTACAATTTTTTTTTTAAATTTGGTTTTATTTGTAAAAAGTATTTATGTTATTTTAATGTTGTACAACAAATATTGTATAAGTTATGATATCAAAACTTTTAGTTGAGTCTAACATAACCTCACAAAACTGATTTTTTTTATAAAAATAAATAAAAATAAAATCCCACAAAATTGAATTTGTAAGGTTGAATCCAGTCAAAATCAATTCCTAATATGATTGACCTAACTCAACCCTATAAAATCCGTTTGTGAGATAAAAATAACACCGCTTATAAACACATTGTTAAGTCATATCTAATCAAGTGTGTGATTCTTTAACAATATGTTTGTTAATGATGATTTCTTTTTACTTTAATAATGAAAAGTTTTTGAAGGAAAAACTTTTGAATGAAAAGTTAAGAGCTACTATAAATTATGGAAAATTTTGTAGTTTTGAAAAGAATGCTGTAGTGTTTATTTGTGAATCGTGATAGTACTTGGTACATTTTTTATTTTTTTTTGAAGGAATGATAGTAGTAGTTTTGTTTTAGTCCAATCCGTGTGCATTCAATTATATTTATTACGTAGATAATTAAGAGATACTCCCACTTATTACGTAGATAATTAAGAGATACTCCCAGGGCATCTAATACTCCATATTTACTATAAAAAAAAAACTTCATATTAGCAGTAAATTCCGGAATTAAAAGTGGATCCAAATATAGGCTAGTGAATAAAAAAAGTCCGGAATTAAATATCATATCAGTCCCGTAAGTATAGCTCAGTTGGTAGGACAATGCATTATTATATGTAGGGGCCGAGGTTCGAACCTCGAACACCCCACTTGTTCACCTTATAAGGTGAATTCTAGCCACTAGGCTACCTGACAAAAAAAAATAAAAAATATCATAACATATTATTTATAGGGTCTTGCTAACCGGTGTTTTAAAAGCCTTGGTTAAAAAATCAATTAGTAGAAATTTTATCTTGAAAATATTAGTTTTTATTTTTGTCTTAGCAATAATTATACCACTTTCGATACAAAACTTATTAATTTTAACACTTTAACCAACGCTCAAAAAACACTCATTAGCATTCTCCGTATTTTTAAAGTATCATCACATATTATTATTATTATTTTAGCCACCATAGCAATATTATTATGCTTTTAATTGAATAATAATTTTTCTTTTGTCAAGTATTTTGGTGGCTAAAAATTTACTTCTTAATGTAAAAACTGAAAAATTGAAGGTTTAGACCTCTGATTTTGCATATCAAATATCCCTACCAAATAATATATGTTAAAATTTCACTCCAAAAATGAACAAGTGAATACTCACTTTAGTTTCTTAAAAAATCTCCAAAGTAAAGTTTAGCCCCTGAAAAAAATCTATTTTTTAAGAAATAAAAACCGAGAGAACTTAGTCCTCACCTGAATCAATATCATATTAAGAAAACGATATCATATTAAGAAAACGGGACAACTAAGTCTCCAACAATATTAATATTAATGACAGGTGGCGGTGGATATTTGATCTCGTTAACAGTCACTCTGTTAGGGGGACTTATCACTTTCTCTCAACGGTCGATGCTCCTCATGAACAAGGCTTGTCCGTTGATATTTGACATAAGCAGATTCCGCTAAAGGTTTCATTGTTCACTTGGAGACTTTTTCGCAACAAGCTTCCAACCAAAGATAATCTCGTTCGGCGTCAACTTCTTCAAACCGGTGACAACATTTGCATGGGTGGGTGCGGCTCTTTGGAGACCGCATACCATCTTCTTTTCGGCTGCAACACTTTTGGCAGTGTTTGGTCTGCGGTTTTGCAGTGGCTTGGCTTATCGTTCGTCGCTCCGGCATGGAGTACTAATCATTATATACAGTTCGGTCAGATAGCGGGGTTTCCGCGTTCTTCTTACAATTTCTTTCGAATAACCTGGTTAGCTTTGTCTCGATTATCTAGAAGGAAAAGAATAACAAAGTGTTTCAACAGAAGGTTGCAGCTCCTCAAATTTTAGCTGACAAGGTTAAATTGTTATCTTTTCAATGGCTAAAGGCAAATATGTTACATTTTGTTTTTAACTATCATGATTGGTGGCAGCACCCTTTGTCTTATATGGGTGTCAGACTGTAATCTTCTTGTTTTTTTTCGGTTTCCTTTCTTCGATGCTTGTGTTTTATGCACCAGTGATTTTTGTTTGTACTCTTTTTGATGATTCTCTTTTGCACGCCTTGTGCGAGATGAATCACCAATGATTATTTAATTCCATTCTGGCTTGTTCAAAAAAAAAAAAATCTCCAACAATAAATAAAAAGGGACTAAATTGTTTCTTTTTCATTCTTGTTTTTTCCTGTTTAATTATTAGATATATAATTGTCTTTTTTAATAAAAAAAATATCATTTGAAGCACCCTAATATTCTTCTACTAACAATATATGAAAGTTGAAGTACAACGAAATTTCATAATTGTCCTCTTTAAAACTCATAATCTCTTTAGTTTTATGTGCATAATGGTCATTTTGCAAAATTGAATTTAATTGTTTTTTATTTTTTAAATTAATTATGGATAATGGTTATCACAACTGGAGCAAATTTCCACGGATAACTATGAAACTAATTAATTTATTAAAAAAATTACGGTTAGTGGTCATCACAAATCTAACAAATTTTCACGGATAAATATAGAATCTATCTATTTATTTTTTTTAAAATAACTTAAAAACAAATAATATGTAATATGATATAACAAATTTCCACACATATTTGTTTTTTTTGATACAAAATTGTTTTTTAATGACTTTTAAAATATTATTTTTTAATTAAAAACAAAAAGGTGTAGCCAATTTTTTCTCTACAAAAAAAAATTGTAACTAACCTTCACTTTCATGGATAGATGGATATAACAAATTTATTTGTTTTTTGGATGCAAACTTAAAAAGTCTTTGGAATACTTTTAATTTTAAAATGTTATTTATTTTTTAATCTACTAACAATATATAAAATAATTATTTTAAAAAAACAATATATAAAAATCAAAACTCAATAAAGTTTCATAATTGTCATTTCTTAAAGCCAATATATTGTCATGATAACCGTGGACGACTATATTTTTATTTGATTTTGGAGATATAAGCACATAAATTCTACAATGCGTGCGGTGTAAATATACAATACAGTGATGTTGATTTGATAAAAAAAAAATGTACAGTGTTGCTGATATTTTGAAAATAGTCACGAGTATTTCAAATTTTATCATATCGACTATCACATATCGTTACATAAAAAAAAATTGTCAAAAAATAAATAAAAAATTGTTACATAAAAAAAATCTGCATATATAAGCATATAAAATCCTCAACGAGTGCGGTGCAAATATTTAACGGTGTTATAAATATAAAATAAAAAGTTTTTTTTTACAGAATAAAATAAAAAGTTATTTAATATAAACACTACATGAATGTTGATATTCTGAAAATAGTTGAGTTTCCAAAATTTTATCATATCTATTTTCTCATATATGTACATAAAAAATTTATTTATGCACATATAAGTCATAAAATCTACAACAGGTGCGGTATAAACATTGAACGATGTTTTGCATATATAAAATAAAAAGTAATTCAATATAATCACTATATTAATGTTTATATTTTAACAATATTAAAGAGTTTCCACAATTTTTTCCTATCAAAATTCTCATATATTTTCATAAAATTTGTTTATGCATATAAAACGTATAAAATCTGCAACGGGTGCGATGTAAACATTGAATAGTGTTTTGCATATAAAATAAAAATTTATTTAATAGAAAAAATTATATTAATTTTTATTAACTTGAAAATAATCATGAGTTTTAAAAATATTATTTTATTCCTTCAAAAAAAAATTATTAACTTTCTTATATATGTATATAAAAATTTGGTATCGTACATAATAAAATAAAATCCACAACATATGTGATTCAAATATTTAACATATTTTTGTGTATATAAGAAAAAAATTATTCAATAGAAACATTATATTAATGTTGATAATTCCTTAAACATTTGACAATATTAATAATGTAATTATTTTTTATATGATTACCGCAATGTTATGTGACCCGTGCGGAAGCACGGGTCTATTACTAGTTATTAAAATAAAAGAAAACAAGGAAACAAGCACTTGAGTAGACTAAAACTAACGAGAAAAAGAGTGTTGGTCCAAGAGAAATTCTAATATGATCACATGAGCAAATAAAAAGTGTTTGGTCACACACACATAAAGAAATATTTTTTTAATAATAAAGAGAAAATTGATAAAAATAATGATTGAATATTTTAAAGACCATCTTTTTATGTATGTGTCCAAACACTATTGATTTGGTCTTGTGTCCATGAAAGAATACCTCGTTGGTCCAAAGGCAAAAACTCCACTCATGCGAAGCCCAAATGTATCAATGACTTTTTTTTGAAGGAATCAATGTCTTAATTATGAATTACGATCAACAAACGTTGGCCTAAACATAAAGGACTCTATTTTGTATGAAAACTCAATTGATTATATAAACTCCAAATTATATCAAACAAAGAGAAATTCTAATATGGTTAAAAGGATCACATAAATAGTATTTGGTCACAGAAATAGTATTTGGTCACACACACATAAAGAAGTATTTTTTAATAATAAAGATGAAATTGGTAAAAAGATGATCGAATATTTTGAGGAGAATATTTTTATATGTGTGTGTCCAAACATTATTGATTTATTCTTATGACCATGGAAGAATACCTCTCAAACACAATACTATAGAATTTATTATCTCCGCACGTCCAACAACATTATGGATTCCTTAAAAAAAAAAAATCTGGATTATAATCTATAAGGTGTAAAAACACGTTGAAAGACCCTCCAATGCCCAACAACATTTCGGATACCACAATTTTTTGAGATCGCAAAAAATACACACTCATCATGAGTATAAACAAAATCTACATCAAAGTACATGATAAAGATGTCTCAGAAGGTTCCTTCCTCCGGCTAATCTGCAACTATATGACGCACTTTCCATTTAATTATTCATTGTGACGCAAGACCATTCAATTTCAACATCTAAGTATTAGCATTTTCTTTCCTTTCGTGGAAAATACCAGGAATCAACTTGCTTTCATATGTTATCACCCTGTCCTACAAAATGTGTCCACCATTGAATTATTTTCAATTTTCTTACAAATTTTGTGTTATCTCGTGGATTCCAGTGAAAAAAAATGATGCTTTTATATGTTAATTTTTGCTTGAATAATATTACACGATGTTGTGAGGCAATTACATGATATAGATTTGCTTGAATTGAACTGCGTTTCATGGGAGATCATATAAAGGCGGCATGCAATACATTGGGTACAAAATATTTAATTTAATCAACCAGCTTTGCACAGTACCCATATTTTGGGCTCTATCTCTAACAATACACTAATACATTGTTTGAATAAAAATCACTAGACTTATCATCTTAATATGATTAATTAAGCCTATTTTTTGTTTCACGGTTATAGCAAACAAAATTGATTCTGAAGTTGTAAAATTCATTTGGACATGTTTGATTGTTTTTGAGTAAAATTGATTTTATCTTCAGAATTGATTCCTAAGTCTAATTTGAAGCTAGTTTGTAGATTTTAAGTCAAAATGTGATTTTTATACTAAATTTCTTTGTTCAAATCAATAAACGTATCCAAACATAAATTAATTTATTCAACTCAATTTTTAAATAAAATCAATTATTTAAAATCAATTTTCATCACCACAAAATCGAAAGTTCATTAATACTACTCACCATCATAGCATAACATGAACATAAATTATACAGACATGACTAAAATTTATACACAACAACGATAATAGATGGGGTAGCATAGCATTAGCATGCATGCATTAATAGATTGATGATATAATGTAAAATAGTTATATCCCTTACACATAGAGAAAATAGTACTTATGGAATGGGGTAGCATATATAGCATTAGGATGCATTAATTAAACTTGAGAGTTCATCAAGTGAACCTTAGAAATAGGTTCATTTGAGATTGCAACTGCATAAGCCCATGCCTTGAGATGTTTTTTCATTGCCACATCATCATCCAATGGAGGCATTTCACCTTGCTGCTCAGTAGTTTCAAGCATCTCATGCTTATTATTATTTGATGATGATGACCCCTTCTCCTTAAACTTCCTGATTCTCCTCTCTCTCTTCTTTGTTTCCCTCTCAGATTTTCTCACCACTTCTTCTTCAACTGCTGAGGATGAATATTTTTGGCACACTGCGGTCTTGTTGTCGATATTCTGTGTCTCACTTTGCAAGTCAGTTTTGGGAGGGCTTGAAGGTGAAAATGGATGAGTCAAAGAAGGTTCATATGTGGAGTTGGTCAAGATGTTAGCGTAAAACCAGAGAGAGTCTAGATTCTCTGTCACACTTGAACCATCCATGATTCTATTTGTTGGTGAAAGAAATGATGAAATAAGGTTGTGTAATAAGTACGGTTAGTTTTAGTATTTATTTGATACTACTAAGGTTGTGTAATAAGTACGGTTTTCATTCCCAAATTGGATGTTTCCTAGTGTCTAAAAAATGACAAACATTTCTGGCTGGTTGTTTTTGTTACTCGTGGTCCAAACTGCCCTTGGGAATCTGAGTTGTGTTTGGGAAGCAAACAAAAAAATGTGCTCTCATCACCAAAACTAGCTGCCGCAAATTGTTGCAACTTTACCTAAGCAACTTTGTTACTTTCTGGTTTTCGTATCAAATCACACAAAACAATCAAATGTCTTCTTCAACGTTATTTGAGAAAATATGTCATTGGATCCAAATATCTCAAGAGAAATGTGATGTGATAATTTAGTTCAGTTTAGATTACATTGCTTACATGAAAAATATCGGATGTGATACAATTAATTGTAGTTTGGTTCAGATCGATTTATTTAGTTTTTACAAATGCATAAATGCATACTGATATTTTCTACGTTAACATATATAACATATAATATATCAAAATTAGCTTTACGAAGTAACAATAATCAATAATGTTCTTCAAAAAAGAAATTCAATAATGTTCTTGATAAACATATCATATAAAATTAAATAATCATATTTATCTATCTATCGTTTCAGAGAAGAATGTAAAGTTTTTCTATCTATAATTGAGAAGATTTGTCGATCGGTTAGTTAGTCATGAGTAGTATTTATTGAGGTGAATTCTTACAGTTTTTGTTCATCTTAGAAGATGGTGATGGGATGACATAAAATGTGGATGAGAAGTCGTGTACTAAAGAAATTGAAGTTTGCATGGTTGAGAGGTTTGTTACTGGTCGTACCACTAAAGTTTACACGATGATCAATCTTATAGTGATCGAATACAGGCGTTTCTATAAGTGAAGTATCATAGGGAGGTGTTCTTCTTTAAATATTTTGATGTACACGATAAAAGAGTGATTCAAGGATGATCAATGGTCGTTTGATGGATATTTGTTGTCTACAGGCAAATCAATATAGTGACATGCTAATTAAGGGTTCATGTCTAATGATTGTTGACCTATCTTATATCAGAAAGAACTGTGAATTATAAGGGCAATGTCGTTGCAGAATTTATACAATATGATCCAATAAAGGATTTAAGGCGACCATTCATGCGAAACAAGACTCAAATAGACATCCACATGTGTTTAAAGAGGAAACGGCAGATCAAGATGCCAAAAGAAGTATAGATTACATTGCAGTTTAGGTATGAGAATTTAGGGAAGTTTGAATTATGTGTGAAGTGTAGATCTTAGGGTGAACTCAAAGAGGCCAACAAGAGAATGTGAAGCCAGTAGCTGATGATTGATATAAATGAGAGGAATGCGAAATTTACAAAGTGTGATGTACAATGTATGATAAATGTATGGAAATCTTAGGGCATAAATAAGTGGACCAGCTTGAGCCGACGACCGAAGATTAATCAAAATGGGAGGAAGGCGACATTTATAGAAAGTGTCATGAGTCAATGTGATGCATAATCCATAATAAATATTGAGGTGAATCCATAATACAAGAAGAAACACAATATAAAAGCAGACAAGTAGACATGTTAGTGTTCGTCCGAACGCTAATAATATATAATGAGTATATGAGATTTTGCCCTCCCTTTTCTTTCTTTTTTTTACCTCCCTTTTCTTATTCTTCTATTTATACTCGTAAATAAATTTGTCCTTATAAATATTATATATATCGTTGGTGAAATTGAAAAAGATAAAATTTTTATTATACTATCAATGTTATTAAAAAAGATAAACATGATTTTCTTCAAAATTTTATAATCTACACACATTAATGTGATAAAAAAGGACAAAAAAGTTAATACTAAAAATAAATAGAAATTATCAACGAAGTTGTATTTTAACGAAAGTGATCAATATCTGACAATGAGGTGAATCAAATTCAAATTATGACTAGGATAAGTAAGTACTCATAACGAAAAAATTATTTTTATCAAAACTTATTTTTTTTAGAAATATCCAAAAGTGATTAAAATTAAATATAGATTAAAAAAAAAGTAAAATTGATATATACTTCCATCTGATCTTACATCCTCATCATCTTAGCACTTTAGTCGTACAATACGCAAAGCAGAGCCGCTTCCGAAGCACCGGTAGAAAAAACAACGCTTCTCATCTTCTCCATCTACTCTCTTACGTCACTGTAAGCACTTTCACTTTTTCTTTTCTCTCTTAATTGAGAGTATACTATACCCTTTTCTTTCATCACTAAAACCTGAAAAAAATTATGCCACTTTTAGCCCCTTCATCCTCTGCAGCACCTTTTTGTTTTTCTCAATGTAACATTTACAATTCTAATTCCTTCACCCCTTTTCGACATAGAATTGTTCCCATTTATAAAACAAGACATATAGGTATGCATCAAAATGTGTTACACAAGTATGCATCAAAATGTAAGGAGAATGATGGTGATTTATACACCGAAGAAGGCTCCATGTCCTTTGATTGGGACGATGTAGAAGAAGAAATTGTTGAAGATGAAGGTTCGCCATGGGAAGGTGCTGTTATATACAAGAGAAATGCTTCAATCTTACATTTGGAGTATTGTACTACTTTGGAGAGATTAGGTCTAGGAAACCTTTCAACTCATGTTTCCAAAAGTAAGGCTTCTTTTATGGGTTTGCGAATTACGAAAGCAGTGAAGGATTTTCCCAATGGGACTCCGGTTCAAATTTCTATTGATGTGACCAGGAAGAAGAAGAAATTGAGGCTTGATGGGATTATAAAAACTGTCATCACGCTTATGTGTAATAGGTATTACCCTATCATCTCTTTTGTGTTTTTCTTTCTCGATTTTACACTGTTTTATATTTGTGTTTGTTGCCTTAGATTAATCCTTCAGGCCTCAATTGATAAAATTTATGTGGTTAAATTGCATTTGCTTTCTTTATGTTTGTTTATGCATCATCTGCAAATATATCTAATATCCCAAAAATGTGATAAGTTAGAAAGAAAGAAATAACCCCTGGACACCTGGAATCCACAAAGCATCAACACTTCAAATTGAAGGCATCTCCAGTGTTGATGTGTGTTGGTCTACGTGTAACTGTAGTGTCATGTCCAGCGCCCATCAATGCTTCATAGCCCAGAATTGGTCTCCTCTCCCCTATCTTCCCGTCCCATTAGTTTTGCTAAAACCATGTAGGAATCATGCTGATCAGGAATAGGGTGAGTTGTTGTACGTGTCTCATAACATGGAGTAGCCGACTTGTTTTTAGTTTAATCAGGAAAAAGATATACAACTAATTAGCCAGGAGTGTCTGCTCCATTTCAAACAGCATTAAGAAAAAAATCCTGCCTACTACACTGAAATACACTTTTTGGAGTACTCTTTTTCTCTCTAATTGAAACTTTCTTAATCACTCTCTATTCTTTACATACGATGTAAAACCAGTTGATGATAAGAGGAAAATTTATTTTCCCGCATATTTAAATAGTCGTAACAAGAAAACATCAGTGTAAAAGATATTATTTCTTTCTCTCTGCATTGACAGCATCCCTTAAAGAAAGTTATAGCTTGTGATTATAATGGTGGCATGAGTGCCTTTTATTTCTTACTCGGTATGATTTTTAACATCTAAAGCTAAGACTACTGAAGTGCTTGCTTGATTTGACAAAATTGAAAAATTGCAACTTTTTAACCAGTTACAGACACCGTTCCTTGTCTGTTTGATGCGTACTCTGTGTCTATATTTTATTACAACCCACTTACCAAGCTAATATGAAGGCTGAACCACTGAAAGCATGAGTTTGTTTGATATGAGGAAAATTTATTTTCCCGCATATTTAAATAGTCGTGCTAACATTCTTGTCCCGGCCTGTGTTGCAATGAATGGTTTCATGTCCTGCATCATTTTGTAGACAATATTTAGCCGGCCAGTGAGTTTGCTTGGAACATGTCTCTTATTTTACCAGTCAGCTTAAGAATTAAATGGAAAGATATAGGATGGTATGTGGTATTGTGTGCATTCCTTTGTTGCTTTTGCGAATGTGAAACTTCAATTTAATGGAGTCTGCTCACCTAGTATCTACTACCTCCATGAAGTTTATCCTTTACAGTATTTATCACTGCTTGCTCATTGATTAGAAGAAAAAATGATAATAATTAAGGGTATTTTGATAAAGTAATATTAATGCAGTTAAACATTTGAAAGAGTTCCTTTAAAAGGAGCAACGAAATTTTTCAAGAGGGTCTTATATTTAGGGACAAAACTAGTACAATATATCTAAATCTTCTCTGTTTTACATTCAGTCCTTAGCTTCATTGCTGATCTTTGATTGATTCATTGCTGTTGAGAAAACAGTACAATTGATTTTTTCAATAATGTTATGTAATCATTGATGAGATTCACCTATAAACGGACATACTCCTACATTTTTAACCGGAAGTTGAGTTTGCATTTGATGATTCTTTTGTCAATTTGATGATTGTTTTGTTTGTACTTTGCACTACATGGAAATGATAAAGTTCATACTGCTTTATTAAAATTTGGAGTAATTGACTGCATTTGTTGGATGACACTGAAAGCAAGGATGCAAGAACCAAGCAATTAGTTGTCGGTGTCCTCTTTACACGGAATGTTGCATATCTATTCTATACTGTGTTGGATTTCCCTGTTATATCATATTATATTACATGTTGGATGTTGCATATCTATTCTGTACTGTGTTGGAGTAAAGGGCAAGATGCAGTTTTAACAATGGAAGCTATGTCTTACCACAAGGATTCCATCATATTTGAAACCTTGTACCAAACACCTCTTAATATTATATTCCTGTTAAACCTGTCGAAATAAACCTATGTGTATGACATGATACAACTCTCGCTTCCATATTCTCTTCTGCATAACTTACACAAACAGAATGTAGTACGTACTTCTTTCTCTGCCCACTCCCCATGCTTCATATACTGAGCTATAACTAGAACGAGAGAGAGAGAGAGAGAGCAAAGTGGAGGTTACTAGTGGATGTTCTGTTGTATATTTGTATTGTAGAGTCTGAGGTTGGGTGATGGTCAATAGACCTTATAGACGGAAACACGACGTTTCAGAATGTACGGTGTAACTGGACTTAAATGCTGGTCCAGTTAATTACAGATGCTTTCCTCTCAATGTTGCCACCCCCCGGTTTGTTTTATGATTTTTTTTCCGGAACAATAGTATTCCATTATCAATCTCAGTTTATTAAAGCTTACACAATGCCAAACCTGATTTTGGTGTGATAATAGCATGTAATTCTTTGGCAGTTGTAGTGACATGGTATCTCATGTATGTTTACAACAATTTCTAACAGATTTATTCCCTCTAGGCATCTAGATGCAATGCATCACAACTACAGTCTTATCTATTGTTCACTTGCTTAGTCGTAGAGTATTTTCCTGGATATTTATTTTATTGTTCTATCATTCTATGAGAATTGAGGTACTAAAAAGTGTAAATGTGCAGTTTCATGCAAGCACTTGTTGAATAAAGTAACAAACCAAAAGGCGTGCCCGTCAACAACAACAACAACAACCAAGCCTTGTCCCACTAACTGGGGTCGGCTACATGGATCAAATGACGCCATAGTGTTCTATCATAAACCAAATGTGGATCCAACTCATTGACCTCTAAATCCTTTCTAATGGTTTCTCTAATAGTTTTCCTAGGTCTTCCTCTACCTCTTTTAACTTGACTCTCCTCCATTTGATCTACTCTTCTGACCACGGCATCTACAGGTCTTCTCTCTACATGCCCAAACCATCTAAGTCTATTTTCTACCAACTTCCTTGTGCGCAAAAAAAAAAATGAAGATGTTTCCTGTCTCTCTTCTGAAATTAAGTCATTGACATCTATATTCTGAAGTTAAGTAGAGTTTGAAGTCCCATAGTTAGTATTCGTTTGATTAAATGTATTTGGGTAATAGAAAATAAATAAATGATCTTGTGACAGAATTGATTTTAACTAGTTGAATAATGTGATGCCCCGAGTACACATTTATCTATATGGAGCATCGAAATAGACTGATTCATGAAATTTTGTTGCATTATGTGATATTTGTTTTCATACTTCTCTGCCAATTTTGTTGATAGGAATCACATATCCATTCTCTCATGAATGTTATTCGATATTGCAATTTGGATGAATCTCTTCAAGGAGAAGAGAGTCTTGTTTGCCATAATGCTCTAGATCGACTATGTGAAACAAAGGAGCTAGACTACATGAGCTACATTGTGCTTAGGATGTTTGAGAATACAGAGGTGTGTCATTTTGGCTACTAATTTCTTACTGTATTCCTAAGTGGTGGACGTTATATGAATGGATTAAGTTATTTCAAAACCTCATTTGTAGTCCTAGCAAATGAATCCTAACAAGTGAAGTTTACCAAATTACGATATATGGCATGGACCTCCAGATGTTCTATGACAGTTCCTAGATGCAAAGTTATGCCGATGGTCATATTTTGAAGTGTTATATTGAACTATATAATATGATTGAATCAAGCTCAGTGCAAATGAGCTGGATTCCAGAGTTAACTGTGTATAATGAGAACAGGTTCTTTTCTAATGATTGGTCATATTTTATCAAACACAACTATAATCCTTTCAGTATCACCTGTGACAATATTTTGACAGTCAGAACAGGTTGTTTTGAGTCGTGTAATATGTTTTTTTATTGGCAACTATAGTAAATTAGTGGTAAATGGTACCTCTTTGTTAAATCTCCTGAGTGTCCCTCAGTTTACCAACTAAGTTGTCTGCTTATGACATTTATGCAATCTGTAAATTAGATTTTAATTTGTATTTATCTAACTTTATTCTGACTTTAAAATCACAGGTGGCTTTGGAAGATCCTAAAAGGTACCGTATAGAGCTTACCTTCAGCCGTGGTGCCGATTTATCCCCCTTGGAGGTAATCATATATACTTATATGTATGTTGGCTAAAAGCGTAAAGGGTTCAACTTTTGTTCATTCACCATTACTATCTGGCATGTTATATGAAATTGAAATTCCATAAAAAGTTCATTAGGCTCAGTATGATTATGTAAATACCATTTATTGATATGATAGTCTCAAACTCTCATTGTTTACTTGCTGCTGAAAACACGCAGTGAAGATGCTAAAAGCTTCTTTAGTTTTACGTTCGCATCCTTTGTGAATACCATTTATTGATATGATAAAGTTTCTACTGCCACCAACTTTATCTGTGAGGAATCTCAGTAGCTAATATATGCTGTGTTATATGGTTGGCAGAAGAAAGATAGTGAGGCAACATGGTTGCATCAGGAGCACACACTGCCTATTATGGGTCCAGAGAGGCTGCAAGAAGTAGGTTCATATCTTACATTAGAAACTATGGAGAAAATGATTCGTCCATTCGCCATGCCTGCGGAAGACTTTCCACCAGCAACACCTGCAGGATTTTCTGGCTATTTCACAAAAAGTATGCTTGAGCGTCTGGTAAATCTTTGGCCGTTCCATAAGCACTAGCGGAAAATAGTAAACTTGGAAATATTCTTCCTCCTTCTGTTTGATCTTCTTGTCTCATTTTTATGCAAGGAGATTATATTGATCATCCAAAACGAGCTTTAGGCTCTTTTGGAAATTCTTTTGGAACAACTTAAATCTTCCAGCAACCAAAAAATATTGTTGGAAACAATAGAAAGTAACCATTAGTAATAAAGTATATTTTCTTCCCATTCTTTGCAATTCTTTTATTCTATTTTTTTATTATTATTAGTCTTATTGTTAAGTTTTTTTTTTCTTTCACACTTTGATATGAATATGAAAGTCATTGATTTGATTAGGTAGGAAATTTCGTGAGGTTGTTTTATTTGGTGATTACATGTATCGATGTGACCTAAATTTAAGTGGAGCATGTATGGAGAGAACTAGAACACGATTGCCTAATCTAAATGATAACCATTTTGACCTGAAAACATAAGATTTAAATCAAATCGTCAAATGCCTAATCTAAATTTAAGTGGGGCATGTATAGAGATGATCAAATGAATGCCACTTTGATATGAAGTTATGTTTATCATTTGATTTGATTGTATTAAGTTTGACACTTGTTTACTCACAAAAAATAGGTTCACACTTTTTTTTAAAGAAAAAAGATTCAAACTTTGACCATAAAACTATACAGGTGGTTAATTATCTTACATGAGTGTATACAATATTTCAGATTCATTGGGCAGAAAATAAATCTTAGTAGTAAGAATATTTAGCTACTTATTGGAGTTCGTTTACGAGCGGTGATATTTAAACATACAAAAAAGTTGTCTAGTATATAAATTGTAGACAACCAAGGTGGATCCCTGTAATTTCAAGTCCCGCATGCTAGCCAAGGTGGAAAAAATTATTAAAAGATATGGTATGGGAGGCTTTGGACCGAAAGTTTATTCGTGAATTAGTAATTATTAATTAATTTAATAAGAATCGTTACTTATCATGATAGAAAGTCTCGCGACCATTTCATGACTGAATATTTTTCATACGTTACATCTATTTATCTCTGTAGTTTTTGGCCAATAAACAATTTTATTGGTTAAACTATTGTTCGTAATCACCTCGTTATAAAATTTGTCGGTAAAAATAAATCTTCTGTTATTAAATTTATTAAGAGACAAATGAAGTGAGTATAACTTTACTCGAGAAAATCTTCCTATAACAATTGAAGTTTTTCTCCTCCTTGTGTTAATTTTTTTCCAATCATTGTCCACTAACAGATGACAAAATATGATTTGTTATTATGATTTGCACTAATTATACAAAAATTGATATGACATGATGAATTTTTACACGTCAATTGTATCTCAAAAAGAGAAAGTTGATGTTGATATAAGACTCAACTAAAGGGTATAATATGTAATATTAACATAAGTCTTTTAAGCAAACACATGTGTACCAATACCATACATGGCTAGTTGGCTTGATAATCTGAGACTTTGAGTAGGTGAATATTTGATTGTGGACCATTTCAAATAAACCTGAATTTGTTGTTTACATCATGCTATTGAATTATCACCCATAAATAAGGGATTAATCGTCTTAAACCATTTAAAAAAATGAAAGAATTAAAAATTCTATGAACGTGTTTCCCTTGCCTCTCTAATGATGTGACTCTTTTAAGAAATCCAAATCAAACACGACAACCTATGACTATTTTTTCATCTCATGTGTTTGAATTTTTCTTGATTACACGTTATCACAAAATGACTAGAGTAAACTATGTATTATAATTTATTAATTTTTTGGCATGCAGTGAGGATGAGTTTCATAGCTAAATTTTTTATAACAAACATACAATACCGCATAGATACCACACCTTTTTTTTTAATCATGTATCTTCTCGACATACAACTGTAAAGACCAATCTTTCAAATCTTGTGGAATCTAAATGAGCAGTAAGTTTTAACGCTACTGTATGCATAAGGCTGAATTCAATTTCAAGACTTGTGTCATCTCATCTAAATCCTTTTGATAGCTTACCATAACCTTTAAGGTTAAACACTCTAAAAAAAATTATTTCACAACATAATTAGAATCTACGTGATTTTTGTGCTGATGAGTAAGCAAAACTTTTACCTTCTTCGTCCTTATATCATCTTTTTCTCCCTTTACTTTCTTTGCTGGCTCTTTCTTTTGAAACAAATAATATGTAAGAATTAGTTGTTTCATTTTATTGTTGAGCCAAAATTAGTCTCATAACAAGTAACAAGCTTAAAGAATACGAAACTTGTAGAGCCTAAGGTCAATTATTAAAAATCAAACCTAACTTTGATATAATACTAATTTAAGTAACATGATTGATCCAATGGTCATCATCGTATATATTCGTATCACACACTTTGTAATACAAAAAGGTAATCAGTGAAGAGTGTACATTTGTCATTGTTCTGATAATTAATGTATCACCAAAATAAGCAGTGGAAACGTTTAGATTAAAGAAGTATAATTGCCCTTTGAAATATCCAACCATCTCTATCTTCCATCTCTTTAGGTACTGCTATATAACACCTCTATAATGCTTTGAAAGGCTACTCACATTCTTTTCTTTTTAATTTTATTTTTAGCTTTGTGTATATAATGAATAAACAAATGAAAAAATATATACCAGTAAGTTTCGATCTATTGCATATTCAATCAATGACTTTGATGTCGTCAATGTCTCATATCTAAATACATAGTATTCTAAATACTGAATATAGTCATATTTATATAGGATAAGAGTAATATACTTTCGCTTTTTATAATTTCTTTATGGAAACGAGTGCCCTAAGAGCACTATTTAAGGGTCTAAAATAGTAAGTTAATGATCTTGAACTTTCTTTATTCCAAGATTAAATATAATTCTTGCGTAGTTAGTTTGTAGGCGAGTTAAAGGATGTTGAATGAGTTTAAGATGAAAGTGTTGAATTCGATCCTCGAAAACTAACTATATTACTAACATATGTGTATAAAAGAAAATCAAATATATGAAATTACAACAAGAGTATATTGGCTAAATTAAAACAAAATAAGCATATCTATAATAAATAGAAGAATGCTAGCAACACACATTTTAACACACATTTTTCAACACAATATTTTTGACTAGTTAAAATTCACATGGGTCCCACCAAATCACGTGAGTCCCATATAAATTTGGTGGATACTATATAAATTTTAACCAATAAAAAAGATTGCGTTGAAAAGTGTATGTTAAAATATGTTCTAGCATTTCTCAAATAAATAATATTAAAACCTAACAAAATAAATAAACAACATTACAAAAATTCTTCATAACAAAAAAGAAATCCCATACCAATATAAATAAATGGACTAACCTATATCACATAACTATCAAGTACTACATATTTCAACCAACTTTATTATATTATTAATGTAGTATAGAAAAAAAATGTACAATATAATAATAGCAATAGAGTGGAATATTGTAGAAAAACAGAGTGTACCTTCAAGTACATAAAATCTTCCTAGAAATGCTTACCATGTTGTCCTTCAAAAGCCGCCACTTTAAGAGTCAAGACAAAAATACAAAAGCAGTGGAAAAGGCACGTCACATATACATATAACATATACATACACATTCACAAACATCTATTACATTACATGTGTCTTTGTATATCTATATATTTTGGAAGAAGAAAAGAAAAACAGAGGAATTGCTCTGTTTTCTCTGTTTTCTTTGTGTGATATAGAGATATTCACATAAAGCTTACAACTTTGCAGCATCAAAATCTTGGGTTTTGGCTATAATGGCTGATAAAGAAGAAGCCATGCATGCTGTTTTGACAGAAGCTGTTGATTTGGTACTTCCATTTCTTTGTTTTTCATGTTTTTGAACCTTTTTTTTTTACCTTTGATTATAGAATTGTGTGTACTTTGAAGGTTGAACTGTTTGTGTCATAAAAAAAAATATTCTTTTTATTTTTTATGTTTTTGGTGTTTTAATTTTATAGTTGCAATTTTGTCTAGTTTTTGTTTGATTATGGTTTTGCTTTGTATTTTGTTTTTGTTTTTTTGTTAAGATTACTTGAATTTGTTTGCAGGAAAATGTGCCAATTGAGGAAGTGTTTCAAACTTTAAGGTGTGATTCAAATGGACTCACAACAAAGGCTGCTCAGGAGAGGTTGGCTATCTTTGGTCACAACAAACTTGAAGAGAAGCAGGTCTTTCCCTTCAATCTTTGTTTTTGTTTCTTGTTTTGTTTTGTTTTTCCTCTTAAAATGATCTTTTTTCCCCTTATGTTAATGTATGATATGATTCCTATGTAGTACATACTACATGCACTTCAGATTGAAAGTGTGTCTGGTGTCCGACTCGTTTTGGCACTAACACATGTGATTACATTCAACAATTCCATTTTCTCAAATTACTAGTGTCAGTGTCATGTCCGGTAGTTGTGTCAATGCTTAGTATGACTCTATAAACTTTGATTGATAAAATTGTCCTTTTGTTTTCACCTTTTTAGTATTTTGTTTTGCTTTTTATCTTCTATTGTGGCTTTTGCAGGAAAGCAAGTTTTTGAAGTTTTTGGGATTTATGTGGAATCCTCTCTCATGGGTGATGGAAGCTGCAGCAATCATGGCTATTGCGTTGGCCAATGGAGGAGTAAGTTGCTGCATACTTTACTCATTTTTGTTGAAACAATTAATTTTGATCATGGTTTTAAATTGCGGTTGTGGCTACGAATCTTTACATAGCAGTGAAATGTGGTCAATGCAATTGCGGCGTTGTTGCTTAAACCTCGAAATCCTTTATATTGCTACCGCAATTGCGGTTGTGCAATTTAAAACAATGATTTTGATTTTGAAGTTTGTGGATGCAAATAATAGGACAAAAAAAATTAGAAATAGTTGTTGAAGGTTCTTTTTTGGCATTGTATTAAAATTTCTTGATTATTTTTTATCTTCTTATTCTTTAGAATAAACCACCCGATTGGCAAGACTTCGTTGGTATCATCACACTCCTTATAATCAATTCCACAATTAGTTTCATCGAGGAAAACAATGCTGGTAATGCTGCTGCAGCTCTCATGGCTCGCTTGGCGCCAAAAGCTAAGGTATTACTCTCTCAGTTTCTTTTTAACTGTGGCTTTATAGAAAAGATTTGTTTCTATTTATTCATCGTTTTCAAAATTCAATACAATATTGATTATTGTTTTGTCAATAATACCCTTATCTATATATGCAGGTCCTTCGAGATGGGAGATGGGTGGAGGAAGATGCTAGCATTCTTGTTCCAGGCGATATAATTAGTGTTAAGCTAGGTGATATTATCCCTGCGGATGCTCGTTTACTTGAAGGTGATCCATTGAAGATTGATCAGGTGCAACTTAATACGTTTTCTCTCGTTTTTCTATATCGGTTTGTTATCACCATTAATTTGTTGATCACTAAGATTCTGGTTTTCGGACGGTTGCAGTCTGCACTTACAGGTGAGTCTCTTCCGGTCACGAAAGGTCCCAGTGACAGTGTTTATTCAGGCTCTACATGCAAACAGGGAGAGATAGAAGCAGTTGTTATTGCAACCGGAGTTCATACCTTCTTTGGCAAGGCTGCTCATCTAGTCGACTCCACAAATCAAGTTGGGCATTTTCAGCAGGTAAATTGAACACCAATCTTTTTGAAACTATGTGTGTTTTTGGTTCTGCAATGGTGAAAATTAATTTCATGTGTGTATACATGGATCATAATTATATTTAATATGTTTCACATTGATACTTAGCATTACTTTTGGTTCCTTAAACAGGTCCTAACTTCAATTGGGAACTTTTGTATATGTTCAATTGCTGTGGGAATGATAGTTGAGATCATTGTCATGTACCCGATTCAACACCGGAAATATCGTCCCGGGATTGACAATCTTCTTGTGCTTCTCATTGGAGGAATTCCTATTGCCATGCCTACTGTTTTGTCAGTAACAATGGCAATCGGTTCCCATCGCTTAGCTCAACAGGTAGACATTAGTTATTCTTTAGAAGTAGTTGCTTCAAGTTTTCACTTTTCATCAACTAGACAATAGTTTCTGAGTCTATGAAAATAAGCTGAGAACAACTTATATACATGTTATAAGTCATTTTCATAAGCTCTTCCGAAGAGTCTCACAAGTAATTATATCATAAGATAATCTCAAATTAGTCATTGCAAACAGTTCCTCTATCAGTTATGCCTTTTGTGTTTACTGCAGGGAGCGATAACTAAAAGAATGACAGCAATAGAAGAGATGGCGGGTATGGACGTATTGTGCAGCGACAAAACTGGAACTTTGACTTTGAATAAACTATCTGTTGACAAGAATCTTATTGAGGTTGGTAATATCAAGTTTTTGTAATGTGGTGGTTTCTGATTATTTTTTGTAGTCCTACAGAAAGTGTTTTTAATGTTTTTTTTTATAGATTTTTGCTAAAGGAGTTGACGCAGATACCGTTGTTCTCATGGCTGCTCGGGCTTCCAGAGTGGAAAATCAAGATGCTATAGATGCTGCTATTGTAGGGATGCTAGGTGATCCAAAAGAGGTATAATTTATCTCTTTTCATGCTTCCATATGATCACATAAAACTTGCTATTTGAATTAAATGCTGCTATAGTATTTTGTGTCGATAGGATAACGGTACTATTATTTTTCTATCTAAAAAATAAACCTACTCTAGCCTTCTCTTTCCTCATTTGGTTTGTTGTAAAGCAGCACCGACACTTCATATTTAAGGTGTGTCTGTTGTCTGACACGACACATGTGATTGCATTCGAACACTTCTATTTTCTTAAATTATTATTAGTGTCTATGTGTCAGTGCTTGTAATACTCTCTCATTGTAAATATGTAGTAACATATTGGTTAATTACTTTGCTTTATAGATCATTTATTACTTTGAGATTTTTTTTTCAGAAAAGTGTAATTAGATGTATATCTTGTTTTGCAGAATTACTCAGTCTATTATATTCACTTTTCACTTGAAATATATTCACTTTAAGCTTGTATTTGTCCAAAAATTAGGCAAGGGCTGGTATTCAAGAGGTTCACTTTCTTCCCTTCAATCCTACTGACAAGCGGACAGCTCTAACTTATATAGACAGCGAAGGTAAAATGCATCGTGTCAGCAAAGGTGCACCCGAGCAGGTATCTTTCGTATCATCCAAGTAATTGTTTGCGTTAATATCACCACTTGACAATGGAAGTGATTCATACATTTCTTCTTTATTAGATTTTGAATCTTGCACATAATAAGTCGGAGATTGAACGTAGAGTTCATGCTGTCATTGATAAATTTGCCGAGCGAGGGTTGCGGTCTCTTGCTGTAGCCTACCAGGTATATGTTTCATATGCTCTTGATGCAACTTGCATTGAGCGAATTCAAGTTACATTGGATGTTGTTACTGACTGCGTTTATCATTATATCCTATTTCTCAGGAAGTTCCTGATGGAAAGAAAGAAAGCCAAGGAAGGCCTTGGCAATTTATCGGGCTCATGCCTTTATTCGATCCACCTAGACATGATAGTGCAGAGACGATAAGTAGGGCATTAAATCTTGGTGTAAATGTCAAAATGATAACAGGTTTGTGTCCTCTGCATGATATTGGGCATGTTTGGATAAACAACTTAATTAAGCGCTTATAGAATAAGCATTTGGAATTAATATGCTTCGCACTACTCGGTTTTTCTAATGTGAATGATATTTTATGTGCTAAAATTTCTTCTAGGTGATCAACTATCAATAGCGAAAGAAACAGGACGCCGTCTAGGAATGGGAACTAACATGTACCCATCATCAGCTTTATTGGGCCAAAACAAGGATGAAGGAATTGGCCTCTTGCCAGTTGATGATTTGATCGAAAAAGCTGATGGATTTGCCGGTGTTTTTCCTGGTATAATATATTGCCTTTCTCCTTTTTTTTTTTGATAGAAATATTTCTTTTCTCTTCAAATTCTTAGTATTTCCAAACTTAATATCGCCAAAATTCAATATCATTGCTTCCAATAATAGCAACAACAAACTAGAATCCGTAAAATATTGCAAAATAACCGGAAGAGGGAATTTTTCTGAATGCAAATAAGTACAATTTACATTTATAAGAAGATTAATAACATAGCTATTTATATTTATTTTCATATGATAAAATTGTTTTGAAGTATATTTTTTCCGCTTGTTTGACATGATGAGTTTATTTATTCCAGAACACAAATATGAGATCGTAAAACGCTTGCAAGCTAGGAAACACATATGTGGAATGACCGGTGACGGCGTTAATGATGCTCCTGCACTTAAGAAAGCAGATATTGGAATAGCTGTGGATGATGCAACTGATGCAGCTCGTAGCGCTTCCGACATTGTTCTAACAGAACCAGGTCTCAGTGTTATCATTAGTGCCGTGCTAACAAGTCGTGCAATATTCCAAAGAATGAAGAATTACACAGTGAGCCTATATTCAGTTCTAACATCAAATGGAATTCTGTTTGAAGTTTTACTTTTTATTTATTTATTTATTTATTTATTTTGTTTTGCGCAGATTTATGCAGTTTCAATCACGATCCGTATTGTGGTAAGTTTCAAAGTTTTAGCTTGAATATGAGACATTATTCTTAGAGAATTTTCTATCATTATTGCTGACTTGAGAAATATTTATGTGACAGCTTGGTTTTATGTTACTGGCACTCATATGGCAATTTGATTTTCCACCATTCATGGTGCTGATTATTGCTGTTCTTAACGATGGTCAGTGCCTTATTTTTCTATGCTAAATTTGATTCCTAGTAAAGTCCTAGGAGTAACAACTCAAGTTGGTCCCTGAAATTGTAGACATATATATCAACATAGTCCCCCACATTATCAGTATTCCAAAAATAATATCTGGAATTACAAAATAATATTTTGCAATTTCATAGATCATTTTGAATATAGAGAATTAGGTTGATACTGTCCGACAATTTCAAAGACCAAATTTGGTATTTACTCAAAGTCGTGGATATTTAGGTCACCGTTACAGACTAATTAATGTCATAAAACCATATTTCTTATGTCAGGTACTATTATGACAATATCCAAGGATAGGGTAAAGCCATCTCCATATCCAGATAGCTGGAAGCTGGCAGAGATATTTACCACTGGAATAATTCTTGGTGGCTATTTGGCTATGATGACAGTTATTTTCTTTTGGGCAGCATATAAAACAGATTTTTTCCCTGTAAGAAACATTTTCATTTTTTTAAATAAATCAAATTAATTGTATCCTCACTATCCTGTTTTTATACTAATTAAATGAAGTAGTACCACATTATTGGATTCATATGTAGAATATTTTTACACCGGTGTATAGAAATTAAACTAATTGATTTTTGTTTGACAGTTATATTCATATCTAAAGTGCAAATCTGAATATTCTATGATGTCTATTTCTTACTTTCAGTTTAATAGTTACTCGTTATGTAATTTTCAGAGCACATTTGGGGTCTCAAGTCTTCAGAAAAAGGATAGGGATGACATAGGAAAGCTTGCCTCAGCAATATATCTACAAGTTAGTACTATTAGTCAGGCCCTTATATTTGTAACGCGGTCGCGGAGTTGGTCTTTTGTTGAGCGCCCGGGTTTGTTACTTGTAGCAGCTTTTGTTATTGCTCAACTGGTGAGTGTAATCAATACTACTATTTGCTTGTGTTCATTGTGACTTGTGAATATAACCATGTTTATCAGTATCTTGCGATACAAGAAAAGCTGTATCTTGATTCTATACAAAATAGAACTCAATCGATACGAGACATCTATTTTGAGCATGAATCTCCACTCATTATGTTGAATCTCGATTCACTGTGATGAATTCAGGTCAATTTCTATGTACTAATACCTAAACTTAGTGTATTCATTCACTTTTTTTTGCCAACTTTGTATAATCAGCTACTTTTATTCTTTCATTTGATTTTTCTTGAATATTAAGCTATTTTGTGATTCTTGTATGATATACCAACTCATAATTTCTCTATATCACTTGTTTTTACTCAAAAATATTACATTTTTAATGGTAATGTATTCTGCGATTCATAATAAGGTTCGACTATGGATTCAGAAAGTAGTTCTTATTCGTGATATAAATTCTGATTCGATAACCATGAATATAACAATGTTATAATATCTTCTTTGGTTTGCAGATAGCTACATTGATTGCCGTTTATGCAAACTGGAGTTTTGCAGCAATTGAAGGGATTGGATGGGGTTGGGCTGGTATTGTTTGGCTTTATAATCTCATCTTTTATATTCCACTTGATTTTATCAAGGTCATAATTCGATACGTATTGAGTGGCCGGGCTTGGGATCTTGTTTTTGAACAAAGGGTGCGTGCTTTTTCTTCTGTATCGGTTAAATTAGAGTAAGGGCTTGTTGAATTAGGTTATTTGAGCTTATTTATTGATATAAGCACTTGTGAGACTATTTGAGAAAGTTTATGGAAATAGCTTCTGACGTGTTATAAGTTGTTATAGAAATAGTTTATACGCAAGCATTTATATGATAAGCGTTTATAGCGTAACGCTCAATTAAGTTGTTTATCAAAACATGGTCTAACTTAACATCTGAACTTGTTGGTTGGTACTTAACTAGTAGAATGAAATCATTTTCAGATTGCTTTTACAAGGAAGAAAGATTTTGGAAAGGAAGAACGCGAACTTAAATGGGCGCATGCGCAAAGGACACTTCACGGTCTTCATCCGCCAGAGACCAAGATGTTCAGCGAACGCACAAATTATACAGAGCTTAATCAGATGGCTGAAGAAGCTAAAAGACGAGCGGAAATTGCAAGGTGTACAAGCATGCTCCCACATTATCTATATAAATGGATTCTAACCTTAAGTGCTTATTTGTTTCTACTACCAAGAGTGAATAATGGCTTCTAACTTATGTTAACATCTTTGTTGATTTTTGCAGAATTAGAGAGTTGTACACACTTAAGGGCCATGTTGAATCAGTGGTTAGACTGAAGGGTCTTGACATTGACACAATACAGCAAGCATACACTGTATAAAATGTATCCCTATGCTTCTGTTAGTGGTGTGATGAGTATATATAGGGCATAAAATCGCACCGACATTTTAGATTGAAGGCGTGTCTGAGGTGTCGTACACTACACCGACATATCTGGTTACAATAACACGGAGTTATTTCCATTCTCTCAAATTATTAATGGTGTCGTCGTGTTTAGTGTCTATGGAAATGCTTCATGGGACAAATTATGCTTCACCTTGCAATATATATGCTTGTTCTTTGCAATTTTGGAGGATTGTGTGTTTGTCTGTGTCAACTCTTGTAGATATGATATCATTGATAGCATTCTTAATAATAACAATAATAATAATAATAATAATAAAGTTGTTAATTTTGTCAATAGAGTTCAATAGACATGGACACAGTGTAAAACAAAGCGAAAGAATGTAGTATAATAATATATTTTTGTTGGATGTTAGAGTATAATAGTTTTACACTGACGATGATCCTTAACCGTAAATAACATGTCTCAAATTCAAACCAAACATCCCCATAACATATTCTCATTTTTTGGCATTCACACAATATCCAAACTCTTAACTCCCAACGATGATTCATATTCATTATATTGTGCATTCTTACCAATGCAACAACTATAATGAATGGAACAATCTTTACTACAAGAACTCTTGCAACCCTCCCAAACAAAATAAACATAGAAAACTAAACTATTACCTAAAATCATAATCCCAAAAATGCACAAAGATTCATTGAAACTCATAAAAGTTGAAAACTCACAAGCAAATCCTAACATGATACTACTTAACAAAACCCATGTTCTGATTTTAATGTTACGTCCCTTAGAAGAATATTGGTCAGGTAGAGATAACTTGTGATACAAGTTAGACCAGTAGTCCAATAAAATGGAACCAAAGTAAACAAAAATGACAAACATTATCATAGGTATGTCATTTTTGTTGTATGCACGGTAGATTGTTGTTCCACAACTTATTGTCAAGTTGAGGGAACATAAAAATGGTAACATACTTTGAACCATTTTTTTGGGATGATGCATATTAGAAAGTAATAGTTGTGATGAATACGTATTCATAGCTTCTTTTTGAGTGTTCATCAAATATTTTTGTGTAAACTGGATGCACTTCACGTGTAATTGCATATGCTAGTTTCTCGAGCTAGATAGGACCAGAATGTGCGGCTAAATGAAAATGTGATAAGTTGTATGTTACCAAAATGAAATTGTGAATGTTGAAATTGAAGATAGTATAGAAGAATGTTGTGAATAAGATTGTGTTGGAGAGAGTTGTGATGAGAAGATTAAGGTGTTGAGTTTGCTTAAATGTGTAGTGAGATATGAGAAGTGAACACACATGTTATTTCTTGGAAATTTGTAAGATGTTTCGTTTATTTGCTTTTTCATGATTATGTCCCTAGAAACATCAAAGAAATTGCTATGTTGGAAGACAAAATTTCCTGTGAGAAAAAGACTATGTGGAATTTCTAGGAAGGTTCATCTTTAGACTTTGGAAAAGTGAGTGTGTCCTACATGAAATTTAAAAGAAATTAAATAAGTGGATTCTCAAATTCATGAAGAAAAAAAAAATAAAGTCCTTCAAAAAAATAAAGTTATTTATTTTTAAAAAATGTATTTTGCTCCTTAAATGACTAGAATTTACCTTTTAATATATTGTCTCTGTCGACTGAACTATATTCAATTGAGAAAATCATAGAAAATTGGATGAAATAAATGAAATTGGAATATTATTAAAAAAAATAAAATTGGAATATTTGATAGAGTTTTTTTGTTTAGAAAAAAAAAATTGAAAATTGAAAACGTATATCATCAGCCCCTTTCTCTGTCTCTGGACTCTCACTTTATTCCACCGTCGCCGTCGCCGTCGCACACAACCGCCTTTCTGTCTGGTGAGTTTGTTAATCTTCTGCAATTTTATTTTACACGAAGCGCTTACTATAAGCTATTTCTATAAGTGCTTATACCATAAGCGCTTATCATATATATGGCTTATACATTTTAATTGATACTGACATAAACAGCTTAAATTGTTTATGTATAAGGTTTAAGCTGTTTCCATAACTTATTCTTGAGAGATTATGTAAATCATTTGAAAATAGCTTATGAACATTTCATTAGTTGTTTTCATAAGCTCTTCCAAACAGTGTCACAAGTGCTTATTCTAAGCTCTTTGATCTATGAAAACTCTGAAAATGTTCAATTGATTTAACTAATAAAGTACACTGTGTATGAGTTATGGATTGAGCCCTAAGAGACTCAAGCTCACTGAACTAACTTTAACAAAAATCATACTCTGTAACAACAGTTCAGTTTGATTGATTGATTGTTGGATCCATGGGGAAGAAAGGTAACACAAAAAATGTCCCAAAATCAGAATCAGGATTTCGAAATCCAATTACATTAAGAGAAGAAGCGACCGGAAAAATAAAAACAAAGCCAATCACTAACACAAAGTCACATTTGAGAATTAAACACTTGAAGAAGCTTGCAGTATGGGCCACCACCGACCCTCACATGCCGTCTTTGGCTGCCTTCTATGGTCACCATTTGGCCACCGTTTCAGAGGCTGCTGGAGTACCTCCTGATCCTTCTTTAATCACTTGCCAAAGGTTTGCGTTTTTTCTTACAGTTTTTTGCTTGCTCCATGCTTAGTAAGTTATCCTTGTGTTTGTTTCATTATTAAGTTTCAGTAGTCATTTTATAGCGCTGACACAAACACGTAGTAATAGTTTGAAAAGTAAAAGTAATTGAATGTAACGTCATGTAACGTTGTCGTGTCGGACAGCGGAAACACTCCTTTAATCTAAAGTATCAGTGCTACATATTTGTTTGACTTACCTACCAAATGTTTAAGTGTTAGAATTAGCCCTCGTGTGGTTATTCTTGAGTCATTTGTTAACAATGTTATTTGATACTAGAGTAGAATCAAATAGCATGTATGTGATAGCTCCATGGTTATCTGGATCTTATGATATATGCGAACTGTGTGTCGATTTGAAGCAAAATTGAACTTAATTGATATTTGATATGAATCTCGATACATGTATGGTTGAATCATTGGTTAAGAGTGTAGTTTGATAGAATCAAAGAGCATGTAGGTGATAGCTCCATGGTTATCTGTCATGTTTCATTTCAAAACAAAACTGAACCTTAGACTGATACAACTCTATGTGGTGTGTATTTTATACATGTATCATGAATTCCAATTCAGTCTGATGAATCTCAACTTGCTCGTGAACTTTGTGTATCCAATCACTATCTTTGCACCTTTCTGTAGGCAGCCACTTTCCTTTCGTTATTTCGATTCATGACTGAAATCTGAATTTATTTTGAAGTCTGTATATGATGTGTAAGCTTATGTTTTAGCACATATCACTTGTTTTTACTTAAAATGCATATGTTTTATTGATCATGTATTCTACAATTCATAATGAGATTTGATTCTCGGTTTCATAACCATGGACAACGACAACTCCAACTGCCTAAAAATGTTTTAGTATTATTAGTAACATTTGTGATTTGTTCGACCTTGAATATTTTATCAGATTTCTCTTCTTAGGTTCTCTTTTAGCATTTGATACTTGGAAATTTTACGTCTCATGAAATGTGTTTATCATTCTTTGATTTCTCTGCAGGTGTGAAAATGTTCTTCATCCCGGTTTTAATTCAACTGTACAAATTGAGAAGAATAGATCAAAAGTCAGGCATAGGCACAAGAAGTTTGGCAGTATTGCCCAAAACAATGTCGTGTACAAGTGTCATTTTTGTTCACATCAGAATCTCAAGAGAGGTACCGCTAAGGGACATTTAAAAAAAATATGCCCGACAAAAGACAAATCATCCTTAGAATCAACACCTCCTACAAAACCCATCAGGCATGAATCGTCAAAATTAGAGAAACACGTTGTAAGCAAAGATGAAACCGGTGAAAAAGATGTATTTGCTTCAAAAGTTGTAGTTAAGGACGTTCCCAATTTGAATGGCTCGGAAACTCCACCAAATAAAAGTACACCACCCTTGTTAGAAGGAAAGAAGCGAAGGAGAAATAGTTCCACTTCGAAGAGCGCAATTGAAACTCCAAGCATGTCTGCAAGAGTAGACGTGACAAGAACTCAGAGCACATCAACCAAAAGACGAAAAAAATCTTGGACCAGTTTAAAAGAAATTGCTCAAAGCAAAGAGCGTGATAACAGTCGAGTTGCTAGTTTGGCAATCCCATTCTTTTTATAACTAGGAAGATTTCTGTATAGATAATTTCTCTAGATTGAGCCATAACTTTTTTTGTTTTCTCTGCCAATTTCACTTTCCAAGCATTTTTGTTGTTATGGATATGTTTGATGCTCTATTGCAGGAAAACAATACTTGATTTAAACCTTGACTGCATATTGGCTACAAAAGTAAGTTTTCTTTTTGTAGTCAGAATTTTGTTTTACTGAAAACATATTTTAGTTCTATCTCTTTATGCACTTTGTTGATGTGTTCCTTATAACTCCAAAGTTAAGAACTTCTCTGCATTTGTGTATATTAATTCAATTGAAAAGCTGTTTGTTGTTGCATTGGAGTGAACTATGTTATGTGCAATGAGTTTGTTAATGCATTTTATGATCTCATGCTGGTTTGGTTTGAAATGTATGTGCATGTCTGGATACACGACGAGTTTGACAAAATCATGGTGACACCGTGATTTTGTTAAAGCTCAATAGTGAAATTTTGTCGAAATCATGGTGACTCGGTGATTCCGACATACACACCACTAACCACTAATCCAAACATGTACAACACCATCTTGATTCTTGGCAGCCATGGTTGTAGGCATAACTCATAAAATTCAACCTTTTTGGTTACAACTATAGAACTAGCCTATTGATGCATATAAATTCTTGATTAAAAAAATATTTTATCCAATAAAATAAAAATAAATTTATGTATATCCTAAAAAAACACATTGGTTTCAATGACATTTACGGCCATATCATGACTTTAGCTAACCTTTTAAAGGCATCCTTTGGTGAAGGGCAACATGAGAATGATTGATTCCAATGTCTCTTCCTTTGTGGATTGGATTACATAATATTCAAAAAAGATAACCTACTATTGGGTTCTAATGTCAATATATGAAACTGTTTTCACCTAATAATTTTGAATCCTTGCTTTTAAGAACTTATTGCGTGCTCATATATATGTTCTAATTTAATACTACATATTTTAAAGTTTTTATACTACATTATTTACAAAATTCTGTTTTAGAAAAATATTTAATTTCTCCAAACAAGATTTACCACTCCCTTCTTTCATTTTTACTTTTTTTTTTAGGTTTAATTGCACTTTTGGCCCCCTATGTTTGCCACCGTAGCAATTTTGGCCCCCTAACAAAAAAAAATGCAATTTTGACCCCCTAATTTTGCTATATTTAGGGAAATATGCTCTTTTGGCCCCTTATTTTTACGAAAAAGTTGCGATTTTGGCCCCTTTTTTGGGACACGTGGCGACTTCTCAGCATAGTTGGGAAAATTAAGGGGTCAAAATTGCATTGTTTTTGTTAGGGGGTCAAAATTGCTACGACGGCAAACATAGGGGGTCAAAAGTGCATTTAAGCCTTTTTTTTACTCCCTCTATCCTGCAATAGATGGCATGTTTGCGTGCTCATTTATATGTTCTAATTTAATGCTACATATTTTAAAGTTTTTATACTACATTATTTACAAAATTTTGTTTTAGAAAAATATTTAATTTTTCCAATCAAGATTTACCACTCCCTTCTTTCATTTTTACTTTTTTTTTTTTTACTCCCTTTGTCCTACAATAGATGACATGTTTGAAAATGTGAACTATTGATCTAACATACTTTAACCGTATTTTTCTACTAATATACAAAGATAAATAATATTATATAAGATGTTGTTGGATTCGTCTCGATGAATATTTTTAAAATATCAAGTTTTCATAATTTTTTCTAATAGATTAATAAATGTATTTAAGATCAAAATTGTGCATTGGTGTGTGTGACCAATCATTCCTTACATTTGTATAATTAATTTTCTTTTTCTTTTTCTATAATATTCATAATCATTTACTATCTCATTACATTTATTCATCTCTGAAATAAGTAACTAAGACTATTATTGATAAATAAATAATATTAATGTCAAATTGAATTTTGAAAACAACAAATAAAAAGGGGTAAAATGTTCTTGCAAGTGAGACAAATAAAAAGAACAAAGAAAGTATAATAGGATTAATAGAAAGTATCATAAACATTTATTAAATTAAATTAATTAATAATATTGTACTACATTTTCATCTATATAGGAGTATTAGCCGGATGTAATCATTAACTAATCTGCTTAATTTATTGATTGGGTTCTTAATCATGAACAGTTTTTCCACATGGAAACAAGAACATTGTTAGTGGAATAATTCAAAGAGCAAAATCAAAGTCTTATATTATGAGTTCCAATTAACTAAGTGGCATCACTGTTTCCAAAGACCAAAAATATTATAATTTTATTCTGAATTTGAATCCCACCTTAAAAATATAACAATGTTAAAAAAAAAAAATTAAAAGAGTTTTGTTATTCATTGTAATCATATTAAATCCGATAAATTTATCATTGCAATAGTGCGATGTTGAGACTTGATTGACACCAAATAAGTGGTAATATTGTCTCCGAAAACCAAATAATTATATTTTTATTTTGAATTTAAATTCAGCTTTAAATATGTAACATAGTCAAATTTGTTAAGAGAGATTTTTTTCAATTCATTACGATCATATTCGACTCGAGTTATTTATTTATGTAGTTGTGTGCAGAGGATATCCTGTCCACACTAACCCGAAGTGACGCTACTGTTTCCAAAGACAAATAAAATGATATTTTTGTCCTTTTCTCTCTCTTGCCCATGCTGCCCAACTGCCCACTTTTTCATATTTCAAGCCTGCCCAAACTGCCCGTATAAAGAAAAACAACTTTCCCTCTGTTACAAGCACTCTCTCCCGCTTTCTCTCTCTCCTCAAAATTCCACTTTGCTTTCTAGTTTGGTCTCATTTCACAAATGGGTTTGGTTTTGTTTGGTTTCTTTTAGATTGTGTTTAAGATTGTGTTACATGATCCTTAATAATACCATGTTTCAATACTATGATATTGTCCTTGTTTTTTTGTATAGTCAATGATGATGTTTTTTTTAAGACATGAATTGAATTATTGTTTTTTTATTGTTTTTAATTAAAGTTTGAGACTTTATGGTATGAAAAATTGTTTATAAGAGTTTTTAGAAGATGGGGTTTGGGAATAAGAATGCAATTAAAGCAGGAAGTTTGGAAGTTGATAAGTCAAAGGTTGATGTTGTAAAGAAAGAGAGAAGAAGATGTTGGTTTAGATTCAGTTGTGTTGGATGCTGTATACCTTCAAGATCAAAATTGGATAGGTCAATTTGTTGCAATGGCAATACTAGTACACAGAATGGTAATTTTGTTTTTCATATGATATAGTTTTTTAGATTCAGAAATTATGTTCCATTTGATATCAATTTATTTTTGGTGGTTACAAAAAGATGTATAGTTTTGTTCATAAGATTCATTAGTAAGTGCATGTTTAGATTTAGTGAAATCGTTTCAGAGAATCTGAGTTCGAAGAATCTCTGGCCGAACTTTATATACCTCTCAGCCGAATTCTAGATTACCAGGGTCTGCTTTCCATGAGAATTGGAGAATTAAGATGAAAATTATATATGTTTTTTATCATAAGATTCCTTGTTATGATTCATTAGTGAGTGCATGTTTAGATTTAATGAAATTGTTCCGGAAAATCTGAGTAAGACTTGAACAATATTTGGCCGAACTTTATATACCTCTTGGCCAAATTCTTGTTTGTCAGAGTCCGTGTTCCCTGAGAACCAGAGAATTAAGACAAATTATTTATGTTTTTGTTCGTATGATTCCTTATTATGTGGATGTTTAGATAATTGAAATGAGATGAGTTTGGCGGAATCACAGTGTGCCATTGTGATTTGTTCAAAAATAACACTTTTGAACTTCAACAAAACCACGGTGCTGCCTTAATTGTATTCAACTTGCCACCAACCAAACATAAACTAAATCTATAAGAAATTGTAAAAGTTGTTTGGCTTAAATTTAATGTTTTTGAATTGTCACTGACAAATTGTGATGCTTTGGCCGGCTATAAGCTGGACAGGACCCTAATCTGTTTGGATCGGTTTAAGTGAGCTTATATCTGCCGACATAAATACATGCCAAACTATTTTGTAGAGCTTATGCAAATAGATTATTTCCATAAGCTCTCCAGGATAGCTTAAGAAAACAGTTTATAGCTTATATGAGGACAGTTTGTCTTTATTTTATCTCTTGTTATAGAAATAGTTTATACATTAAGTACTTGTATTGTAATGGAACCTTATTATACAAGTAAATTGATCTTGTAATAAAGTTGTAAAATCAAGCATGCTATTGTCAAATAATGTAATAGTGGCCTTTTTTCTTCTTGTTTTTAGGTGATAATACCAAGTCAGTAATAATTCAATCAGAAGAAAATAAATCTGCATCTGAAACAAACACGAAAGAATCAATTGGTCTTGTAGATTCCTCTACAACAACTAGCAATGGGGAGAGTATCTCCTCCACTTCAAAATTCAGTGAGGAATTGAAGGTTGCTTCTTGTTTAAGAAAATTCACATTCAATGGACTTAAGGTAGCAACTAGGAATTTCAGACCAGAGAGTCTTCTAGGTGAAGGAGGTTTTGGTTGTGTCTTCAAAGGTTGGATTGAAGAGAATGGAACTGCGCCTGTGAAACCGGGTACCGGACTTACGGTTGCGGTTAAGATCCTTAATCACAATGGACATCAAGGTCACAAAGAATGGCTTGTATGAAACTTATATATCCTCATCACAATTTCCTTTCAAATGTTTTTGTTTCTCGCAATTCTAATTGTTTTTCTTTACTACTTTTTCAGGCTGAATTAAACTATCTCGGCGATCTTGTCCATCCTAATCTTGTTAAATTGATAGGTTTCTGTATTGAAGATGACCAAAGATTATTGGTTTATGAGTTTATGCCGCGAGGAAGTTTGGAGAATCATCTCTTCAGAAGTACGCGTCTAACCTTTTTATTTCTATTTTATGTCTTCACTACTACTTATTTATCGGTGTGTAATACACTGTCGAGTTGAAATTTGTCAACAAAAACAAAAACATGTATTCTAGCAAACGAGTAACTATAATTCTAGTTATAGATAGAAAACTAACTAGCACAACTCAATTCGGAATCTAAGGAATTCACAAAACTGCTCTCACTATTATACACCCCTTCAATGCACATATAAGGCCTGTTTGGATTGGCTTATTTAAGCTTAGCTACTGACATAAGCATTTGTGAGACTGTTTGAGAGAGCTTATAGAAACAACTTATGGCATTTCCACAAGCTGTTTACAGCTTCTTTCCATAAGCTCTCCAGGATAGCTTATGAAAATAGTGTATAGTTTATATGAAAACAGTTTGAATTTGTTTACCCTTTGTTATAGAAATAGCTGACACATAAGCACTTATATGATAAGTGTTTTATTAAGCCGTTTATCCAAACAGTCTATTAATGCAGAAATGGACTCCTTACTAATTGTTAAGAGTCCAAAAATATAGGAAAATGATCCTCTTCCAGTAATGCATTTGTTTTATGATCTTTAAAAAATTCATGCATAATTGATGAATTGTTTGTCAAGTAACAACCATGTTCTATGATGAAGGACCCTTGCCTCTACCTTGGTCTATCAGAATGAAAATTGCACTTGGCGCTGCAAAAGGTCTCGCTTTTCTCCATGAAGGAGCTCAGAGGCCAGTGATATATCGTGATTTTAAGACATCTAATATTCTATTAGATGCGGTATGTAAGTGAAATAAATAAGCAAGAAGATTTTAATTATTTCTTATTCATCCTCCAACACAAAAACTTAAAGCTACAAAATTGCTTATAGGAATATAACGCGAAGCTTTCCGATTTTGGGCTTGCTAAAGATGCTCCTGAGGGTGAAAAAACACATGTATCAACAAGAGTTATGGGAACGTATGGTTATGCTGCTCCGGAATATGTGATGACTGGTAAGTTTGAGTCTTCCTCATTCTTTTGAGTTTCAGTGAGCTGTCTCGTCATGCTTTTATTCATGTATAAAATTTGAACTAATGAATACAAAGTCTTTGTCAATTGCTTGATACCTTCTATTTTCTTTCACCTGTTACATTGTTTAATGTTAATTACACTCAGAACGTTGTTGAAATAGTTGGAAGAAATTAAACATGATCCGGTTGAATGATGAAATGCTTATACTTTTGATATTAACATGAAACTACTAATTCTGTTTAGGTCATCTGTCATCAAAAAGTGATGTCTACAGCTTCGGAGTAGTGCTGCTTGAAATGCTCACCGGCCGACGATCGATTGACAAGAAAAGACCAAATGGAGAGCACAATCTGGTGGAATGGGCTAGACCTGTACTTGGAGACAGGAGGTTGTTCTATCGAATCATCGATCCCCGCCTCGAAGGTCACTTTTCGGTTAAAGGAGCACAGAAAGCAGCACAACTAGCTGCTCAGTGCCTTAGCCGTGATCCAAAATCTAGACCTTTGATGAGTGAAATTGTGCATGCTTTAAAGCCTTTGCCAAACCTTAAGGATATGGCCATATCATCTCATCAATTCAAGATCGCACGCGTTGATCGTACCATGTCCATGCCTAATTCTAAAAACGGTATTAGAACTGATTTAGCATCTTTACCAAAGGGTCAGCCGAAAAGGACCATGTCAAGTTCAAATTATGGGCATGGTTCTCCTTATCCTCGTCATGGCAAGTCTCCGAAACCTATTGCGTAAGAATGACTCTTCAGTAACTTTAATTCACTATCCTCATCATTTCAACATCAACTGTTTTTTTATCTTGAGAGTTTCTCAGAAACCTGATGGACTCATTAAAGACAAAATCTTGTTCACTGTTTAATCTCAAATTGGACAAGGCCACGAGATAATTTGATATTATAATATGTAGCACCGCCGACACTTCATATCAATTGTGTCAGACACCACCACATGTAGTTAGTTACATTCAGTTTCTTTCATTTGCTTAAATTATTATTGATGTCTTCGTGTTAGTGTCGTTTTCAAATATTTGTCGGTGTTTCATAGGTATTATATAGTAGGGACTAGATTGATAGAATGGGAAGAACTAACTGTCATACATATGGAGAAATGTTAATCACTGAACTCACATTACTTTTCCACCTTATAATTCTTCCTCTCATAATGTATTTTTGTAAAGAAGAAAAAGGTGGTGTTAATTCATGTAAGTGATAAACTTTTATATGATGATTCAACAATATATACATTTCAGTAAATGTATGTACTTATTAATGTAACTAGATGCTATACTTGTTTGAGAAACATTGTAGAGTTTTCCTTAATCACTTTGTCCAAGTTCATGTATGAACAACCACCAAATCTTGTGTCTTCCTCTGCCTTCTTCTTCAACTCCATAGCCTTTTGCCTCATCTTCTTTCCTTTCTCTCCCACCATCAATTCATTGATGAGTTTCTCTACCTCCTCTCTCGTTACATTGGTATCAATTTCCATCCCAATCTTCCATTCTAGGCAAATAATTCTACTGTTAAGTGGTTGGTCAGCAAAAATTGGCCAACACAACATTGGCACTCCAGCGCATACACTTTCAGTGGTTGAGTTCCATCCGCAATGAGTCAAGAATCCGCCGATTGAAGGATGGTACACAACTTTCTCTTGTGGACACCAACTTGCTATTAGGCCTCTATCTGAAATTTCATTCACAAACTCCGATGACAAAACAACCGAGCCACCAATGACAAGATCAGGCCTAATAATCCACAAAAAGGTTTCTTGCTGTTGCCTAAACCCCAAGCAAACTCTAACAATTTCTCTTGAGACATAACTATGATGCTGCCAAAATTTACATAAACAACAGATTTTGATTCTTTTGATTCAAGTCATTCATTCAAGACATTTAGTATCTTCTTTCCAAAGATTAGAATCTAAAGATGTCAAGTGATTTTGCGGACTTTGACTTAAAAACGAAGCAAACGGACTAATGGTGTATAGAGAAGGGAATATAGAACTAAGAGCATTCATAACATCACTCTCAAGTTCAATAGAAGTGTTGAAAACAATAGCAGAAGCTTTGTGACATTTATCTCACACTTCAGTCATAAATTCTACCATCAAGTCATTAGGATCTTTTGTCCTAATTAAAGTAGGAAGATCCTTCAATCTAAAGTTTTTCAAACCTGATAGTGTCCAAATATCCATTTGTTTCATAACTCTCATCTGCATATCATAATTCAACAAGTAAATACCTTGAAATTATTATATACATAAATCACATTCTCAATAATATTAATTTCATATTGTGTTCCGCCACTGAACCTTGATACACACACATACACATATCTCTTTGGAAGAAAAAGGGGTTACCTTTGAGTGGTAGTAGACCATTCTGAAACAATTTAGGAATATGAAAACCAGCCAAGAAGAAACATGCACTACATGGCGAATTCAATCATCAACATGAGAATTTTTACTCCACACAAATAGCATGAGGATAAGATATTCAATTCTTTTCCCTCAAAAAAAAAAAAAAGATATTCAATTCTTTGTACAAATTGCAGGGGCCTACTGTGGCCACTACATTATTTTAATTATAAAATTTTTCCTCGTGTTAGATCTAGAAAGAGAGATGAATTTGATAATGTTTTTTAATTCTTGGGTTCATTTAGAAATATTGATAATGTGAGGACTAGGTTGATATGGTCCTACAATTTCATAAACCAAATTGAGTATTTGCTAACATAAATTTGCTAATAAAAAGGATCACAATCAAATTTGGCATAGAAAAATAAGGTACTGACCATCATTAAGAAGAATAGCAATAAGAAAACAAGAAACATCTCTTTTTGTTGCTAATTATGAGTAGAGTTTTAGAGTGGTGTCTAACTAGTTTCACAAGTTTATCTAGACTCTTGAATTTGACAAAATTTGCTATTTTTGGTACAGTTTTGCTTAACTCCGTTATTTAACCAACAGTTTGTTTTTTAGTTTACCAATATCATGACTCATTACATTCTTCCATGTCATGATTCAATATCAAAATTTAAAGGCATTAGGATCAACCTTAATAGAAAATGCAGAACATACAACATTTTTTGAGTGCAAACCATAGTTATAAATTCACAATTTGCTTTGATACGCGGTACGGGTATGGGCTCACAGTATGTGACATGAAATGAATTTAGTACGTATGGAGGTATAAAGCTTCAGTACTGGTCGGTTCGTAATACTATTACTACCAAATTAAGTATATTACGCTATTCAATAAAAAATTTAGAAAAAGATTTTTTTCATTAGAATATTTAAACTAAACTTAAAATTTAGTAGTAATCACTGAACATTTACATCCCAATGTGAGTCTTTCGGACTGCCTGCTAGTCACTATCTCTAATATTCCAAACCTCTTAATATTTAATTAAACTAATTCATTAATAGTGGAAAAAAAATAGAAGGATTGTAGTAGTCAAATAAGTGATCATTTTTCAAAACCTTTTTTTATATTCACTTTTCTTTTACTTTTTTTTTTATCGGTGTTATTCTGCAAGAGAGTTCTCTTTCTCCAAGATTCAAAGAGGTTTCTTGCAAGATTTATTTGCTCCATTGAAGGTTTTTCTTTCTCTTTTTATGTCATACGTAATTTCTTCATCCTCTTTCTTCCATCTTCACTTATTTGTCTCGGTTGACCGGTTTCCATGAATTACAAAAGAATTTGTGCGAACCAATTCGCAAAGGTACCACAAACTGGTACACAAGTACCAATTCACAGTTCGCGGTATGTCAAGATAATTATGTCACTATGATGCAATCAACATGATATATTAATGTATACCTTTTTAATATAATTTTCTTGTTTTGGTTGACTTATTTGAGCTTATCTACAGACATAAGCACTTGTGAGACTATTTGAAAGAGCTAATGTAAACAACTTATGAAATGTCTATAAGTTATTTCCGGCTTATTTCCAAAGCTCTCCAGGATAACTTATGAAAACAGCCTATGGTTTATATGAAAACGGTTTGACTTTATTTTATTTTTTGTAATAATAAAGATAGTTTATACATTACCCCTTATAATGTAAATGCTTATGCTATAAGCGCTTAATTAAGTTGTTTATTCAAACATACTCAATATCATGCAAAGGACATGAACCTATTATCATTTTAACATTTACTCCATGATTTAACGCCCTACGTATCATCTCTACACTATCATGTAAAGGTGGATCGAATAAAGGCATGAGCCCGATAAATTTCCAAGGCCTTCCTTGGCTTTCTTTCCTTCCACCACGAACTTCCTGAGAAATAGTATATAATTATAAATGTAGTTCATCCAATGTATGGATTGACCCAATGGTGTTTCTTCTTTAAGGTTTTAGTTCGATTCTATTGATGTCAATTTGAGTAGGCTAGGCTACAGTAAAAGACTGCAACCTGCGTTCTACAGACTTATCGATGACCGCATGAACTCTACGTTCTACCTCTCACTTGTTACAAGCAAGATTTAAAATCTAATAAAAAAAGAACCGTATGAATCACGTGTGTCGATGTCGGACACACCTTAAATTAAATTTGAGGTGTGGGTGATACTTTACAACAAACAACATGAGAAAAGGGGATGTGAATAAGTTTTTTTTTTTGGAAAGGAAAGTAGTATTATTGATATTAATATCCTAGCAAAGCAAAATATACGGATTTGGATTTGCTGAGGTAGAAGTACACGCAATTTCTGGCCGCATATTTGAGATTGAACTGTTCAAACCACATATCAGTATATAACACAATTAATTGATCTCAATCGTGATTCGAATCGGACGGTTGCAAACAGTAATTGTGTCCACACAGTTACAACACCAAATCCAATTCCCAAAATAGACTTTGACGAAAAGTGATGGAAGTGATAGTGACAACAAGATTTAACAAATGGATTTGAACAAATAGAAAAAGAAAAAACATATTTCCATTTATTTCTTGTTTGAATACTGTTTGAATACAACATTAAAACATAAAACTTACAAATGCGATGAATGGCTCGAAAAAGAGGAACTACAATGAACATATACTTGTTTTCGTTTGAATTGTTTCCTCGGTAGCTGCTCCAACAAGTACGAGAGTGTTGGAAACCATGGAAACAAATTGTGACTTGGTCTTGGTTGCAAACGGTGATGGGCCTGCCATTAGAGAATGTGGTGCTGCATTTTGATTTGCACTCCATGAGGGTGCTTGATTTGACGGTCAAGGTCCGCTTGAGACGGCATCAATTCAATCCAAAAAAGAACTTCGGAAACGGAGTGGAACGAATGAATGAATGGATGCGATTTTGGTTTCGCTGGAAAAAGGTTAGGGTTAAGTTGTGAATCGGAACGAAGAGAGAGAAACACACGTTTAGGGAAGGTGATTCTGTTGGATTCAGTCTCTCAATTAGAGAGACATAAACAACCAGACATATAAAAATAAAAATTGAGTGAAACCCAACTGTTCAAATTTATCCTAAAATGTTGCAGTAATTTGGGGATTATTTTATTGTCCAAAACTAAATTGGAGATTCAATTATTTTACTTCAAAAATTCATTTTTCACCCCCAAAACTATGGAGGAATCTTTTGTAATCGTGTGAAATTGTACAATCACACCTCAACCGTTGATATTTTATTATTTTTATTTAAATTATCAATTAAAAAAATAGTTATATCTTATTAAAATAGGAACAATTCACAATAATATGATGAACATTTCATAACAACAATAGGAATAATATTGAGCCCTAGGAAAAACTTTATTTTGAGCTTAAGTAAAAAAATGTATTTTAGTCTAACATTTTTTTCTTCCAATTTTACCATTCACTTAATCATCTTTTACCATTTTATTCTTTTTTACCATCAAAAGCAACAAAAAAAAAACACATTAGTGGTCATCTTGACGCTAGTTTATTCTAATTTTTTTCAAATTTAAAAATAATTAAGTTGAATATCGAGTGGTCATCTTGACGTTAGTTAATTCAAAAAAAAAATTCAAATTCAAATTTAAAAACAATTAAGTTGAATATCGAAAGTGAAATTTAAAAACAAAATAAAATAATATAGATATTGAATAAATTAATAAATATTAGTATATTTTTACGTGTTCTAATTTAATTCTACATATTAATAAATGAAATGAATTGGCCTAATTATTGAATTTATTTTAACGTATTTAAGAGCCATCCAATTTCTTATATTTCGATTTAAAGGCACGATGAAATCAGCACAAAGAGTGGTTATAAATACACTTTTTTGAATGAAAAAGTTACTAAGTCAAATATTTATATAAATGGCATTCGAAAGAGCATTGTAGACCATATCTTTTTTTGGTTACATTTTTGTAGACCATATCATTTCTACTCTTTATTATTCTCGAAAAATCAAAACATCTCGTTCCAATTTATTGTTTCAAAAAGAGAGTAAATGAAAATAGTTTTTAAAAACAATCTATAAAAGCCTTCGAGAAAGATTTTTTATTTTAAAATTTTAAAAAATTAAAATCAATTTTCAAAAATTGAATCAAATAGGTGCTTAAATATTAAAAATGTCAAGTTATCCTTACAAAAATGGCGAGTTAGGCAAGTCACTTCGACGAGTCCAACTCATTTTGTCATACTATATAGTATGTATCTTATTTATGTGGGGATAATAAAAGGGAAATGTAGAGTGTCTTTACGTAAAGAAAAATGCTATCTTGTGTCTTTAAGGGCACAAGTTAAAAAATCAAATATGATAATTTTTTATTGGAAGTTGTGTATTTAATATCTTAAAAGTTTCAAAAATCATGTCTTAAATATCAAGTTTGTCTTTAAATTTTATTTTTAACTCTAAAGATACTAGTTAACATGATTTACGGACAAAAATTGAAGAAAATAATAGAAATAATGATCTTTAAAATGAAAAAGAAAAAAGCAAGAGAAGAGAGATATAAAGAAAGGTAGATAAGGGTATAAAAGTGAAAAGTAGAGGATACAAAACTTTTACGTGGATGCCCCATTTCTTATGTGACTAGATTTTTAAGTGTTTTTTCTCGTGTTTTTCTGATGATTCTTAAATTAAAATACAATTTTTGTGGTTATAAAAAACATCAAGAAGAGTATGGTTTTGAGAAAATCATGGGTAGTTAGTTAAGTTAAAAATCATTCCTTTTTTCAATAAAAATTAAAAGTCATACAAAATAAAACACACAAGAAAAACATGTCAACGATATATCATTTATTCCTTTAATAAAAGTTAAAAATCATTCAATCCTTCAATAAAAATTAAAAGTCATACAAAAGCATGGCATTGTGCATGGTTTCCAACTATGTAGAAGAAATATGTCGTGATATATACCGATGCCCACAATATATCATTTCAGCATACTTTCAAACAAGGGGAGGTCTCATATCATATACAAGAACTCCAATTTTAAATTCACCAACAAAAAAAAAACTCCAATTTTAATATTATAACATAAAAATATGGATCAAGGAAAACTCAAACAAGGCTTCATGACCTTACAGACCTCGACTATGATTTATGATATGAATGTGGTAATTTTAAATTTGAATATAAGTCAGAAATAATATTGGTGCTAATAAAAGTATAACCATATGAATATCTGACCAACTGACTTTAATTTAAGGGTTAGACTTTTACAAGAGCACAACGTAGGGTCGGTTAATTAATGTTCAATAGTAAATTAGGCTTAAAACAAATTTTAATATCTGTGATATTTCTTGTCTGTATATTGAGACTTTTTTTAAAAAAAAATTTAAGGAAAAATAATTGTTTTTAATAGGTTTATAGCTAGGGTTTTGGTGGTCTTGCCCTTGGAGTGGTTGTGCAACAATGTATTAAATAAATACTTGAATTTCAAATAGAAGACGGACCTATTTTTAGTGTTTGATATACCTTAAATATGATTACCTTAAATGGAGGAAATTTGTGGAAAACCAAAAAGAAAGAAAAAAAGAAAAAAAAAAAA
>Ga0228711_1000112_pt1 | contig 68909 bp, 34 predicted proteins | sample MedpolnodulmetaG_2_FD_177996 | JGI IMG/M metagenome (GOLD analysis project Ga0228711, IMG submission 177996) | Root nodule microbial communities from Medicago polymorpha collected in Santa Monica, California, United States - brown nodules | ecosystem: Host-associated > Plants > Roots > Nodule...
GATTTTTGGAGACAAGGGATAGAGTACCTAAGTAACAGTTACGGTCGTGCTCGACATTCTCCTTTGATGTCTCATTGAGGAGTTTCGATAACACATATTCCCATATATCGTCCGCTAAGTTAAAATCCCCTGCCATTCTTTTTCTGGGTAATAATGAATTGTCTTCCATTATTTTACTTTACTTACGTGAACTTAAATAAACCCTAACCCTAATCGTAGTGAAACCGAAACAAGGATCTTTTTTTGACAATAATAACAAAAAGGTTGATGTTGGATACTATATTTATAGGGAAAAACAGAAACAGATAAGGATGTACTCGTATGTCATTTTTGCAAAGGATAAGGATGTATAGAGGATAGTATTGGTTTTTTAAATCAGGATTGGTCGGTCGTATATAGACGGTTCAACAGGTTTTAAAAACAAACAAGTTTATAGATAAGTCAAAACAAATCTATATTTCTCCTAGAAAACTATAGTATATATGAGAAATATGTTTTTTCAAGATAAATAAAATTTCATTGACAAAAATTTGGCAATAAATCAAAAGCTAAAATTGCGGAAATATAAGATGGTGGGGTCTCTTCAATCCATATACACATGGGATTACGAAGAGAGTATTGAGCTAGATAATCGGCAATTTGGTTAGTCTGACATCTAACATGCAAGAATCTTAAATTACGAAAAAAGACATTAAAATTAATGCAATCTCCAATAATTGATTGAACATAGTTGGGAATCCATTAACGAGAAATATTTATATGGACACAACTATAAATAAAACGCATTTAGGCATATGCATAAAAGTATCTAGCATTTTTCTCTAATTATGAAAGTTAATAACCAACAAAAACATAATTTCCTTCATCCTACTCATTTAACACCTCAACATATTTTAACTCTTTTGTAACAAAAAAATCATATTTTTGCGGATAGAGAAATAAATGTCCAAAGATTGAGATAATTTTGTAACAAAAAAAATGCTTTTATATAGTTGTATATAAACAAATTAAATTATTTATACAAAAAAATGATTTTGTTAAAAACATAAAATAGATTCTTATATTTTTCAAAAAATCTCTAAATTATCTATTCTCTAATTATGGAAGATAATGATCAGCAAAATCACAATTTTTATTCTCTAATATAAAAGTCAATAATCAGCACAAACACAATTTTTGCCCCATCAAAATCATTTGACACTTCAACATATTTTAACTATTTTGTGTCTTTTGTAACAAATAATCATATTTCCAAGAGAGATAAAGTAATTGTTAAAAGATTGAAATGATTTTGTAACAAAAACTTTTTTTTATATAGTTGTATATTATTTTTTTTGGTGGTCGGGGATTGAATCTCAAACCTTGCATTTATTATGCATTGTCTCTACCAACTGAGCTAATCTCACGAGGACTTATATAGTTATATCTAAAAAAAACTAAATTTATTCTCTAATTATAAAGTTAATGAGAAACAAAAACACAAGTTTGTCTCATCCCGCATGCATTTACTCATTTGTGCATTTACTCATTTGTGTCTTTTGTATAAAAAAAAAAAAATCAATTATACAGTTGAATCTAAACAAGCAAAATTATTATTATTTTTAAAATAATTTTATTATGATAAACAAACCCATAATAGATTCTGATTTTTTTATAAAATTTTTAAATAAATAATCTCTAAAAAAAATTTGACAAACATAAACGATATTAATTCATTCAAATTGATAGAGTACATTGATACAATACAAATTCGAAGTCGCTAAAAACAAACACGATGACTTGCGTACAATCTCACAACATCTATGTTAATAACATAAAACAGTAAAGTACTTGTGCCTAAAAATATGATTATATTCAAGTCTTCGAAATACTCATCTCTCCGGATCTACAACGTTGACGACATTAAAATCAGTGATCGGATCTGCACTTGCTGCTCAAAGTTAATCTTTCAGTTAGAATCAAATAAACACCGCACTACAGGAAATAAAAAAGATGTCGTTTTAGTGTGGATTTTTCTTATTACAATTTTACCCTTAAGCAAATGTGATATAAAAATGTTATTTTGTTGGTGTCATTCAAAAAGATAAGAATTTGTTAGTTTTTTTTAAAGATATATATTATATTTGTTATATTGTTGGTATCATTGAAAAAGATAATTATAGTTTGTATATGAAAGTGTAAAATATCTATTATCTATACTTATAATTTTAATCAAAATTAAAATAAATTTAATCAAATTTGATAAAAAAAAAAAAAATTGTTTATAACTTACACACGTTATCGCAATAAAAAAAGAGTGAGCACAAATAAATTTAATCCAAATTTCATAAAAAAATTGTTTATAATTTACACACGTTATCGCAATAAAAATGAGTGAGCACAGGGACATGGAGTGTCCATCTAAACGCTAGTTTTCATAATGTTTTTATGTTTACAAAATTAAATATTGCAATCTAGAAAAAATATCACAACAAACTCCACCAAATTTAAATCAACTACACATTTCAAGATATTATCTTTGAATGTAAATTTTTAAATAGAGTTTAATTGGTTATCTCTTTTTTATCTTTTAGAATCGTCATCGGATTCAAATTTTAACTCTAAAATAATTCAATTGAAATAACTTTAATTTTTATAAAATACTATTTAACTGTGCTAACTTTAAATAATTCACTCTTCTACACGTTTTTTCTGCTACGCTAACGTATGCTTTTTTTTTACAAAATTTGCGCTAACATATGCTTAACTGTAATTCTTTGTATAAATTACTATTCCCTCATTTTTGTTTTGGTGTTGCGCTAATTGGTGTCCTTATAGAATTACTAACGAAAAGACGGACACTCACGTGCTTGTTTTCCGTTGAAAATTTTAGACATGATTTTTTTTATGAAATTTTAATTTTAAGTAAAAGTAAAAGTATAAATTTTTTTTGCTTTCCAATTATAACAAATCAAACTAACCATGATTATTTTAAAGGAAAAAACTTAGGTACAATTCCTTATGTGTTTTTTGTGCGATTTTTAACTAAATTCCTCGTGATTATCTCAAATCCATAATTTTCTCAGAGTTTGTTGCATCCAAAAAAATGTGTATTTTTAACTAAGAACTATACGAAAAACACTTAAAGAATTGTACCTAAGTTTTGTCGTTTGATAAAAATAGATTTTGGAAATTATTAAAAGTAACTTAGTAATATAAGCATTGAATTAGAAGAATGAACACCAACCGACCTTAGCTCAGTTGGTAGAGCGGAGGACTGTAGTTGGAAAACAGATATCCTTAGGTCACTGGTTCGAATCCGGTAGGTCGGAATTTTTTTATAATTTATTTTTCATTATAATCCAAACGCAGCACGTGAGAACAAAAACTCCTTTCCTATCCTTAGCATTACGTCACATTTGTCTCTCTGTTTTAGAAACAAATTGTACCTCCCACTCCAAGGCGCAGGCTCCCCCTTGTCCTTTTATTTTTTTTTTTTTAACTAAATTAATGAGGTCATTGAGTTTTGCAGTTTATGACCGTTCTTATGAATCTCTAGATTCGGTTCTGTAGGTGAAAAGAGACACGTAATAAAATAAAAAAATTTATTTTAAAGTACAATGTTCTATTTAAATTTTTTAAAAGATATATACAAGGTGCCGTATATAAGCGGTACATCCAAAGGTGAAAATCACTACTGTATACATGAACGTCAAACCACTCTCCCAAAAACACACTCACCTAACACTTAGCAGTACTATTAGGCTATAATTTTTTTTTTGAGGACCATGTCTTGGGGAGGTCCAGTTCCATTGAGCGGTGTCTTGGGGAGGTCCAGTTCCATTGAGCGGTTTGCACACCCGAAGGTCCGGCCCTGAGCTTATGTTAAATAATTTCATTAAATTTGTTGGAAATCATATAAGAGAAATACTGATATGGACACAAGAGCAAATCAAAATCACTTAGACACATACTCATTAAAATATCTATCATTTAATTATTTCAAAAACATATATTTTTTAATTCCTTTCTTTTTCTTACTTTTTCTGTTATGTGTGTGCGTCTATATGACATATGTGTGTTTGGTTTGCAAAACAGTAAGTACTGGACAGAACAGTACAAGACAAAACAACACAAAGCAAGACAGAACAGTACAGGACAAATTTTAATAGCATTGAATAATTTTTGTTGTTTTATATGATTTTTGGGGAAGGAAATGTTATTTTGGTATTTTAGACAACTTGTACGTGAGACAAAAAGTTGTGTTGCAGTTTTGTGAGGGACACAAATATCAGTTTTTGTCATGTCCATTGCCTCCAGTTTATCCTGTACCTGAAACAGTTTTATAAATTAAACACTGTACAACATAAGTTGTTTTGTCCTATCCTTCATCTTTTAGCAAATCAAACGCATCCATATTTATGCTTATGAGTAAGGGTTTCTCGTAAATGAGTATCTTCAAATCACTTTACAATATAAGTTGAGAAAAATACTCCCTCAAATAGAAGTCTTTTCGTTCAAAAAAAATAGACGAGTCTTTTATTTCCAACGATTTATTATAATTCAAATTTTAGCTCAAGGTAATCAATATATTTTTTGCTCAATAACGAGTAATAGAGTGCGTAACAAAAAAAATAATAATACTATCTAGACTCTAGAGTGCTATTTTCAGTCACACAAAAGCTGATGAAATATTTTCATGTTATCAAATTGAATTGGGACGAGTAGTGAACTGGTGTATTTAACTAGTGCAATTTCTTGTGTAAAATGTATTTGAGACTATCAGACTATTAATTATAAAATATATATACTTGTCTAACAAGATATAGAAAACTATCTCTTTTAGCACTTTTGAACTGGTTTTTTTCCTTTTCAAAAATGCCTTCAATTTTCAATACAAACAACACATGTAACAGATATATAAGAATAAATTTAAATATTAAAATAAAAGTATAACAAACACAAATATCTAGTTTTTTCCTTTATCATTTAAAAAATGTAACAAATTATATGAGTGCATCTATACTTACTTTTTCATTATCCCAATTATACTTTTAAACAACAACTTTTTCTATAATAAAGATTGTTGTTGGTGTCATTAAAACATAAGAATTTAAAATAGGACAAAACTTAAAGTACAATTCTTTAAGTGCTTTTCGTATAGTTCTTAGTTAAAAATACACATTTTTTTGGATATAACAAACTCTGAGAAAACTATGAATTTGAGATAATCATGAGAAATTAGTTAAGAACCGTACCAAAAACACCTGAGAAATTCTATCTAAGTTTTTTCCTTGATATTATATGTAAACGTATAATGATGGCATTTTGTTTGTTATTGGCACGCTAATGACTTGTTCTGCAAAATAATTTTTTTTTAAATTTTTATTTTCAGGAAAAAGTAATTCTTGTTTTATCCACTTTTGTTATTGCTACTTCATAAAAAAAATTGGGAACGTTTTTTTTTTCCTCTCCTGTCATTGAGATATTGACTGAACCTTCATCACAAAACTCTTCATTACGTGCAATCACCATTTTTATCAACATATGAAGAAAATAAAGAGCATAAGATAGCTTGGTGCGCAAGTTAACTAATTGGAAGCATTGCATTTACATTTCATTTCTAGTTGTAATTTCACATGCATCTAGTTAGTTAGAGTAGTGATGAGCTGGCACTAATGTGTATATAACTGAATGTAATGAACCTTCACAAGCTAATGAAAATCAGTTACAAGTTTTCTCCATTTGGAGCTTTTTCTCTCTCAACCATGGAGGTTTATTCTTCTCTGATGGTATCAGAGCAAGTTCAAGCTTGCTCTGCTTCCGCGATTGCTACTACTCTGTTTTCTTTTGTTTGATTACGCGAGCTTCCATTAGAACATGAATCAATTTCTTCTTCTTCTTCTGGTTTTTCATCGTAGTTTCCTCTTCGTTTCAAGTTTCAATCTTGATTCGTTTTTCGTTCGATTTGATTCTTTTTCAATCAATTTAGTTTGTTTCAAGTTGTTTTTGGTGAATCATGGTGAGAAACAATAATAATCAGAATCAGGATCAAGGTCTCGATCCATATTTTGTGCATCCATCTGAAAATTCTTCAACCGTGAGTGTTACACCGCAGCTGAATGGTGATAACTACCATGCTTGGTCTATGAAGATGAGAAGAGCCCTAGCTATGAAGAACAAGTTCAAGTTGGTTGATGGTTATATCCCCATTCCTGACGATGATGATTTGAATCGGAGTGCTTGGGAAAGATGTAATAATCTTGTTCATACATGGATTATTAACTCAATTGCACCTTCTATTGCACAAAGTGTAGTCTTCATAGAAAATGCAGTAGATATGTGAAATGATTTGAAAGATCGTTTTATGAGAGGTGATAGAATTAGGGTTGCTCAATTGCATCAGGAAATTGCTAATTTGAAGCAAGGCAATCATAAAATCACAGATTACTTTACTGAAGTAAGAGGTTTATGGGAAGAATTGGAACAATATAGGCCAATGCCTCAGTGCAACTGTCCCATTACTTGTACTTGTGCTGCTACGAGGTATGCTAAAGAGTTTAGATTAGAAGATAGAACTATACAGTTCTTAATTGGTTTGAATGAGGAATATCAAGGAGTGGCTTCTCAGGTTTTACTTATGGATCCAATGCCACCGATCAATAGGGTATTTTCTATGGTTATGCAACAGGAAAGGAAACTGCAATATGGTGTTTATCAATATTCAGAGCACACCACTAGAGGATACTGCAGGTCTTGCTAATGCAGTGAATGGCCAAAAGCAGTTTGGCAGAGGTAGAGGAAATAGTTTTTCTCAAGGAAGAGGAAGAGGTAATAGAAGATATTGTACCTTTTGTGAAAGAACCAATCACACAGTGGATACTTGTTACAAGAAGCGTGGATACCCACCAAACCGGGGAAGAGGTGGCGGAAATTCTTATGCCAATATGATTGATGGAGATGATGCAGATAGTAAAATACAGACTGCATCCACCAGCAGAAATGAAGAAAGTGCAGGGGTCACTCTCACTAAGGATCAATATCAGAATTTGATGTCTTTATTGGAAAAGAGTAACCTGGAGACAAAGTGCTCAGCAAATGTGGTGAAAGGTATCAATTACTCTTCATTTATTGGAGGTAGTTCATGTTATGCTAATTTTGATAATAAGCATGCTGATACTGGATGGATTATAGATACACGAGATACACATCATACCTGTTTTGATTTGAAATGGTTTAGTAATTGCACTAAAATTGAACCTATGAGGGTAAATCTACCTAATGGAAATACTACACTAGCACATTGTAGAGGACAGATAAGATTATCACAGGAATTGAGCACAGATAATGTTCTTTATTTGCCTCAATTTGCTGTGAATCTTATTTCTGCTTCAAAGTTGATCAAAGAGCAAAATTGCATTTTGCACTTTGAAGCTAATGAGTGTATAATACAGGAAAAGAACAGTTTGAAGAAGATTGGTTTAGCTGAAGAGAGACATGGTTTATACTACTTGAAGATTGATGAGAAGCACAATCAAGTTTCAGTGTCCAATGTGTTTGCTTCAGCAAATTCAAATAAAGAGCATGTGCCTGATGGAATTATGTGGCATCTCAGGCTTGGTCATCTGTCAAAAGATAGAATGATGTGTATGAATAAGCTGTATAGCTATGTTTCTACTAGTCCACACTGCTTGTGATGTGTGTCAGATGTGTAGACAGAAAATTTTACCTTTTCATGTTAGTAGTAAGAGTGCTAAATCTACCTTTGAGCTAGTTCATTTTGATATTTGGGGACCATTTGGTACAACTTCTGTCCATGGTCACAAATATTTTCTAACTATTTTAGATGATTGTACAAGACATATTTGGGTTGTGATGATGAATAATAAGTCTGAAGCTTCTCAGAAAGTAAAGAGTTTATTTCTATGGTTGAAAGACAATTTAAATGTAAAGTCAAGAAAGTTAGAAGTGATAATGGGCCATAATTTATGTTGAAAGAGTTTTATGATGAAAAAGGAATAATTCATCAAAGAAGTTATGTAGTTATGTGTATACTCCACAACAAAATGGGAGAGTGGAGAGAAGACACCAACACATACTCAATATCAGTAGAGCTCTTATGTTTCAGTCAAAATTGCCTAAGAAGTTTTGGTCATGTGTTGTGTTACATGCAGTCTATTTGATTAACAGAATTCCCACTAAAATTTTGAACAACAAATCTTCTTATGAAGTGTTGTATGGTGAAGTACCAGATTTGAGTAATCTCAAAGTGTTTGGATGCTTGAGTTATGCATCAACCTTACCAGTTAACAGACATAAATTTGATTCAAGAGCTAAGAAATGTGCTTTCTTAGGTTACAAGTCAGGCATCAAAGGTTTTGTTCTTATTGATGTTCATACTTCTGAAGTAATTGTTTCTAGGAATGTGAAATTCTTTGATCTGGAATTTCCATCCCATTTCTCTAGTGTTACTACAGTTCCTTTTACACATATTTACCTTGATAGTCAAGTTACTAACACTGTGCCTGTTAGGGACATTATTGTGAATTCTTCTGAAGATCATGATGAGGTTCCACATGAAGATTCACTTAGCAATACTGAAGAAAGGGACATTGAAGTGGTGCGTGTAGCCACCCGAAAGTCCTCCAGAAGTTCTCAGGCACCAACTTACGTACAAGATTATGTCTGTAATTCAACAAGTGGTCATTACCCTATGACTAATTTTGTCAGTTATTCAGCTTTATCTCCTAAACATCTTGCTTATGCTTACTCTTTGAACAATGAGATTGAACCTACTAGTTATCTTTCTGCTAGTAAAGATTCTAGGTGGTTAACTGTTATGCAGACAGAGATAAAGGCTCTTAATGCAAATAATACTTGGGAATCTGTCGATCTTCCCTCAAATGCTATATCCATAGGTAGTAAATGGGTATATAAGATCAAAAGACATGCAGATGGCACTATAGAACGTTTCAAAGCACGTTTGGTTGCTCAAGGTTTTAATCAAACTGAAGGGCTTGATTACTTTGAAACATTCTCACCTGTTGCCAAGTTATCAACCATTAGGGTATTGCTTGCTCTTGCATCTATTCATGGTTGGTATTTACATCAACTTGATGTAAATAACGCCTTCATGCATGGAGATTTACATGAAGCAGTATATATGAAGGTCCCTCAAGGTGTTCCTCCTTCCAAACCAGGTCAAGTTTGCAAGCTCCTCAAATCCCTTTATGGTCTTAAGCAAGCCAATAGGCAATGGTTTGAGAAGCTTACTCAGTTTCTATATGCTCAGGGGTTCACTCAAGCCACTGCAGATCACACATTGTTCACCAAAATCACTGCTACTTCCTACACTGTGGTTTTAGTATATATGGATGACATTATTTTAGCAGGAACATGTCTGCAGGAGTTTGATTCATTGAAACAGGCTCTTAACAATGCATTTCGCATCAAGAATTTAGGGGAACTTAAATTCTTCTTAGGTTTGGAAGTGGCACGCTCCTCACAAGGTATCTCTCTTTGTCAACGCAAATATTGTCTAGAGCTTCTTGATGATGCTGGTTTGACTGGTTGCAAACCAGTTTCTACCCCACTTGATCCTTCTATACGTTTGTCTCAAGATACTGGGTCTCTTCATAGTGATGTCACTGGATATAGACGTTTGGTTGGAAGACTGCTATATCTCACCACTACGTGCCCTAATATAGCTTTTGCAGCACAACAATTAAGTCAATTCATGGCTTCTCCCACTGAATTGCACTACAAAGCAGCTCTTAGAGTTTTGAGGTATTTAAAGTGTTCTCCTGGACGAGGTTTATTTTTCCCTCATTCACCTGAACTCCAATTGCTTGGTTTCAGTGATGCAGACTGGGGAGGGTGTGTAGACACTCGTCGTTCCATTTCAGGGTATTGCTTCTTCGTTGGCAAGTCTTTGGTTTCCTGGAAATCAAAGAAGCAACCAACTGTTTCAAGTTCCTCTGCTGAAGCAGAATAGAGGGCTTTAGCTTCTGCAACTAGAGAGCTTCAATGGTTGTGTTTTATTCTCCTTGACTTGAAGCAAGCTCCTTCACGCTTACCTGTACTCTACTGTGATAACCAGAGTGCTCTTCATATATCAGCAAATCCAGTGTTTCATGAACGCACCAAACACTTAGTATTATATTTTTGCCTTCATATAAGAAAATGTATAATGCATTTGCCTTTTTTCCAGTAAATAGTGAGTAAAGTAAAGGAAATAAAAAAATATTATGTTTTTACAATCATGATCAGAGATATGTTTGTACATAAAATTGACCATTTGTTTGTTCATATAGTATTATTCATTTTACATTCAAAACTGCACATTATAGAGAAGCCAAATGAAAAACAAAAAATTGGAAGTTATATAAATTGTACAATGGACTAATGGAGTATGTGGTTTTGATTTCACATCATGAACAAAATTACCATAATATAGTTTTTTTGGGCTGTTACAGGAAACAATAAGGAGCAAAACAATGCTTCTATTTGCAATAAGGGGAATCAACCACTGAGCATTTTATACACCACAGCAAACAAAAATAACTTGTTTTTTTCATAATCTTTTCAATATTAATCATAAGCCGTGTAACTGTAATCAGACATCACAAGAGAAAAATCATATCTAACAGTATACTTCCTCATTTGTTCTGCTCTTTGTTTGGTAATTACATGGTCCTATGTATAAACCTTACGGTTACATAGGAGTTGTGATAGTATCGATGACGAGCATTCACTCTTTTTCTTTCCACTATTATCTTTGCCAGCTCATTTCTGTCCAAAATTTTCAATCCCCACTTTCTATGGCGGACCATTATGATAATAAATAAACATTATGAAAATGAATATATGAATACTATGGTTTGATTTCTTCAGGACTTGAGTGAATTAATTTGCTTGTCTCTTAAAGTAAGGCTTCTGGCAGATCAGGAGTCTCTGATCACTATCACTTTCGATTTCTATTACTCTTGCGTCCCACTTTAGCCGAGTTGTTAAAGCTCTAGCTGACTCTATTAAAGGAACCGTGTCGCGAATTATAATCCAACCCTGCACACATGACAATTCTTAGCATATATGATATCAAGAAATATGATATACCAAATCAAATGACCTAGCTATCTCTCAATAGTTAAATGACCACTTTTGACTAAAATACCCTTGATGTAATAGGGATTAGGTGGAAAGACAAATTATTTAATGGAAACTGCTAACAAGTTTGTTTAAGGAATCAAAAGAAGTAATTTCTGCATTGAAAAATGTGTAATTATGACTTTGACAAGCATTTGACTTGTATTTTCAAGACACAATTTTCATTCTAAGGTTCCTTAAACAATGCCCTTAGGGCACTTGTTATAGTAATTGTGATATCAACTCAACTTAGTAGTTTTCTCCTTTTATCCAAGAAAAAAAGTTATAGCAACTGCTGCATCTATGATGCACAACCGCAAGGTAATTCACAGGATAGTTTGGAAAGTTTCCTTGTCAGCATAAAACGAAAAGCTAGAAAAATTGGCATAACCCATTTAAAATGGGCATAGGACTTGACACCCAATTGGTAAATTGATGTATACCCAACTACACGTGTTAAATATCATGCTGAAGTAAAATTTTGAACAGATCAAGTGCTCTGGCAAAGGAAAGCCTTAACCAGGCCCAGAGAGGAGCGAGCCAACTAAAAGCTATAAAAGTCAGGGTCATAAATTACTACAATATTATGCCATATGGAGGTAAATTTATATAGACAAGTTTGTAATCTTCATAATTATATCCAGGAACTTTTGCAGTCATTTAAGTATTAAACTATATGCTTAAATCCAGGCCCCATCAGCTTCGATTCAATAAAATAAATTATACTCCAAGTGTCAATTTTCTTATATGGTCATTCATTTATGCTTGGAGGCAAGTGCCAATTAACCTAAATTCACCTTGTTAAGAGTTTGCTCATGCTTTTGAAAATATTACCCTCAATCCAACTATGAATGTTCAATAAAAGATAAATTTATCTATGCTGCACAGCTATATATATTTAACACCTCAAAACATCAAACAATGTGAATATAAATCTCAAAAAATATCTTTTCTTCCCTAGGTAAGGTTGGTTACACAAATCATTTGAAGTCATAAATTCCTGCCATGAATCACATCCGAAGATAGACTACTTAACCCCAAATCTATCTTCTTATAGTTTTCCTTGGTCTCTTCCTACCTCTAACTACTGGACTATCTTCCATGTGTAATTTACACTCTCCTTACCAATGCTTCTATGGATCATCATCATCATCTAAATCCAAACAATCTACGGTAGGACTAAATCATCTATTCTGCAATGGAATCTATACCAACTTCTTATATCATAATTTCATTCTGAATTCTATCTTGTCTTGTGTGAATAAGAAAACATACACACAGAAGATCAAATCCATAAACGAAAAGCAAATCAGTGTATTTACATACCTCTGGGCGAAGTAACCTGTCAATTTCAATGAATATATCAAGCATGGTACATCTGTACTGCTGAGAAGTTTGAAGAGATAAAAACCCTGCTGCGTGTACCAAGTCATAGGTTCTAGGGTATGTTGGAAAGGCTTCACACCTGCAATCCACCGATCATAATTGTAAGAAAACTATAATTTAAGACGTAACCTATTGTACACGTAATCAAAATTCTAAAGCTTCTCAATAATTAAAAACTCTCAACATTCCACATAGTAAATTAGTTTGCTGGAATGTTAAATTTAAGCTGCAAACTTAAGGGTCTGTAAAATTAGAGACATAAAACCACTCACATGCCTCCAATTAATTAGTTAAGTTTTAAGAGGCGTTGAACTTTGACACTTTTTCATGACTAAGTGGTTGCAAGTACAATCTCTGCAGTCCATATTCAACTCAAATAAATCCTAAAACCAAGCAAATCAAGTTGAATATTGTCCATGCTCAAGAACAAATAGCTGTCGCATTACGGCTGTTTTAGATGGATAATCATTCAACTACTTTCACCCAATAACTTAAGCTTCTAGGTTGAGTTCAATGGGTTAGTTCTTTCAAGATATAGACGTGCTTCATTATCCATTATTTTTTGGGAAATGTTAACCAGTGCCTCCGGAGCACTAGTTAAGAACCTTAAATGGTAACTTTTTATGGAAGCTTGAGTAATCAGTGCATTGGAAATTAAAAACTTTGACATTATTAAAGAATAGTTACTTAATTTAGTATGCTTAAAGAGTGCCCCGGGGGCACTCGTTAACAAGACCCTTATTTTTTTACCAGGTTTTTTTTTTGAACAAATATCAGGTGTCTGAATAATTTTTTGCCAGAACAAACTCAAACACTAAGAATATTCAATTCAAATCTTAGTGTAAATGTTATATCATCCACCATAACGTTAATAAGTACGAGGCCTTGATCAAGGTATTGATGCTTATATTTTACATCTGGGAAAATTACGAAACCAATAACTTTATATATTTGGAAGGAATCAAGACATTATAAAATAAAAGGTAAGAAAGAAGGAATTTAGCAGATGAAAGTGAATTTCACATTCAGTCAAGCACAGAAATGCAAACAGTGAATTTATTAAATTCTAGTATAAGAGAAAGGAGATTAAAATACCAATCATGCAAAACACCAACATAACCGCGGTCCTGGATCATAGGAAGATAGTTGAGTCCACTCGTGGGCACCACATTCATGACCCACACGGATTTTCTAGATTGCAATAAGGCAGAATTAAAACCACCAAAATGAGCATTCATGTCTAGCACGTTTCTTAGCATGTTGAAAGGTGGTGGAGGGTCCTCATCACCAGGTCTCTTTGGATGATCAGAAAATATCAAAGGTGACAAAAGGGACCAATAATTTTGTACTGCTGCCCTCCAGCTTTCGGCGTCCTCAGCAAATTCATCGGGTTGCAGTCCTAATGCAAGTAAATATATACATATTAAGATAACCTAGCGGCTAGGAGATAATTCAGTAATACTGTACAGTGAAATCTTTCTATTAAGAGTTCTAAGAATAAATGATGAAGAATATAACAGTTACCATATATTTCAAGCTCGTTCTTGTTTGGGTAATCCCTGGAAGGCCAGGTTGCTCTCTCTTCAATAGAAATCCAACGGCTGCTATGTGTTCCTCCGATGCAATTTTGCAGTTCTCGATAGTATGGAGACTCCACATCATAGCCTCTACTACATAAAGGAGGAGGAGGGGAGCTGTTCTTTCTAGAAATACATACAAACATACAGGAATCAGGAATACTTGTAAACAATTCTGCAATAAATATATGCACACATAATTTAGAGATATAAGTTAGTAGAAATTTGGTTCACATGATATAAAAAATGAAATAAGCTTTCATAAATACACGCCGCAGCAGCATTACCTTGAACTATAGCATTTTCTTTTACTAGTTTTCTTCCATACAACAGTTTCATCTTGCTGTGATAGCATATCCCAGCAAAGGTTTTCTGCAAAATCGTGTATCAACTTCCACCTTTTCTGACTGTCTTTGTTGCGAGCATTTGTAAGTGGCGAAGTCCAGACAAAGTAGCCCCCAGGTTTTAAAAGTCTATCAGCTTCAATCAAGAGAATTCCATCTATGGCATGAAATATGAATGTTAATAAATAAGATCAATCAGACTCTAGATATTCAATGGGATCAATAATGTAACTACAAGGTGCTGTAGTATTAATAAGTACAGAAAAATTGAGATATGGTTTTAGAGCTGATAATGAAGTTTTTTCTGATTGTTAAGTTAAAACATTTAAAATGGAAAAATACTATGAAATAAAAACAGCTTGATGCATTAAATTCGTACAGATATGAGAGGAAGAATTTGTAAATTAACTCCAAACGGAAGAGGTCAAGATACTAACGCAAAATTTGTTGAATCTACAGGACATAGCCTAGTGGAAAAGGACTTGGCCATTGTTGCCTAGTTGCTGGATGAGGCCACGATCTTGGACTTAGTTGAAACAACCAAAAACTATATAAAGCCCAGACATTTCCATTATTCTTCCTTGGTTCCAATTTCCAAGATATTATTGTAGGTGTAAGCTTAATTGAGAAAAATTTAAATAACCTAAGAATGGATAAATTGCAAAATAAAAAATTACTTGGACCTAAATGGGGAGCCTATACATTAAGCATAGTTGGAGGTACTATAAATTATATAGAAGGATGGCATGTTAAATTTTTCATTGATTCCAAAAGAGTGTTGATGGTCTAAAGTCACCAGGGAAAAAAAATACAACATCACAACAGATAGGTCTATTACAAATATATTTTTTCTTATTTTATGATATCAAATTCCTTCTTCAAAAACCCACTTGAGTTGGCTTAGTGGTATTGGCTTGGAACCTGGGAGTATGCTCCTCCTCAAGGTCTCAGGTTCGATTCTCTCTGGTGCCAATTTGAGGGGGTTAGTTTAGCTTCTTCAAAAACAAAAATTCCTTCTTCAAATGACATTTATAATCTAACATCTATCTGAAAAGACAAATCATCTAGAAAATAGAAGGTTTTGTCAAATAAATGCAGAGAATAACAGAACTATGTTGACCTTTCAGAAAGTATCATGATGTTGTTTTTTGACATACCTTTCTGATCCCAATCTATGCCACATCTAGCACAATGCAGCATATCAAAGGAGAGAGCTGGATAAGGCAACTGTTTTGTAGTGAAAGAAGCAACCATAGCAGGAAGACCCCTCTCAAGTGTAAGTTGAACTTGACTTCCGGAAGGCTCATAGTTTGCAATGCACATAGTTAAAAGTTGACTGTGAAAGAGGTGTGCTCCAAAGCTACCATAGCCACAACCAATGTCCAGTATGGTTCTAACCTGTGAATTTTAGAATGCTAATCAAAGAACATTTCAGGCAAGGAACATCACAGTCAAACTTTAAGAATTAAGTTCACATTCACTAGTACCATAACCTCTCAAAATATCTATCGCAACACAAATCCCCCCAAATGCAAGGTACCGTAAAATTTATAAATATAATTGATACAAAGTTAATCACTAAGTAGATGAGTAGATGTGCACAGCCAAAGGTATTAAAAACTTATTCAACGAAACCCAAAGGATTTTCTTGCATTATAAAACAAACTATTGTAGGGAAAAAACAAGATTAGAACAGAAGAGAGATTAGTAAGGTTAATATTAAATGGAAAACATTTGGATTTTTTATATATTGGTCACTGAAAATACCTGTAGTATAGTTAATGAAGATATGTGTATATTTTTAATATCAGTAATATTAGAAAAATGAGCTTAAAGTTATCACAGATATGAGATACCTATCCACCCATTTATCACACTAGAGCAAAGTGGAGTATGCTTGAATCGCTTGATTCCATAACTAACATATACAAAAAATTAAAGTGATGAAGGCCACCACAAAAAATTAAAGTGTTCTATTTTCAGTGGGGAAAAAGAAATGTTAAGTTACCCCTGCTTGTATGAAGTTAGATTCATTTCTAAGTCCAATCATTTCTGCAATTTGGTGTGAGTAGTCTTCAACACCATCGAACATAAGAGAGGCAGAACGAAAGGAAATTTGCTCTTCATCGAGCATCATCATCCTGGAACCAAATAAAAAACACAAGAACTTTAAGAAGAAATGATGGCTGAAAGTATGCAAAGCCAATAACAGAAGAGATCTATATCACTGACCTCTTGGTCAAGCTTCCAGAAGAAAGAACTTCTTGGGCAGTGATTTTAACATTAGAAATCCAGATAACATCCCTTCCAGTAGGCCACCGAAGAGGAATTTTGTAATTCATCGGCGAGAGAAGTAAACAATCTTGCCTAAGCTCACGGCCACATTGCCGATCAAACTCACTGCCATCGGAGTAACCCTGAGCTAGATTATCAGAAACATTAAAACAAGGAACATAGTTTTCAAACTCCTGAGAACAGAATTCCAATTCTTTCAATCTTGAAGGAGCATAAGAAATCTCTCCGATATCCAAAAGGTCCGATACAAGTTTCTCTTGAAGTCTTCTATAACCATGGTAAATTTGACCTCTTGATGTAGTTGAAATCGAGACCGTCCACCAAAACGACCCAGCAAGAGCAAGAATAACTATCAACACTATACTAAACTTCATGAAAAGAAGAATCAACTTATGCCGATTTCTAGGAGTGCCAAGAATAAACGGATCAGGCGAGAAACCATTCTCGGTAACACCAAATTTAGAATGTGAACTATTATCTGCAAAAAGCAACCTAAAGGGCGACGTCAAATGTAAGGGACTCTGATCAGAAGAACCTCTTCTATCCAAACCATCTTTTTCCGTTTTATCTTTCGATTGTGAATCCCACGAATCGATACTATTATCCGGGATCCGAATCCCAGACACACCTCTGTACAATGGCCCAGACATTTTTCAACCAAGAAGCTCGTTCGGCGCTTAAATGTGCAGATACTAACTATATAAAAACGTCGAAAAACTACTTGAAATTTGTTATTTCAACATCACTCAAATTTATATGGAACAAATCATTGGTGAAAATGTGAAATATTTTTTCTTCAGTTGAGCAAATACAAACCTAGCATAACAAAAAATAGAGATACACTTATCAAGATTATAGCATTAAGTAGAAGCAAGTTACTACAAATTAAAGTTGGTACTAAGAGAATCAAAAGCATTAATTAATTGAAGGAACCAGATCCATGAATGAACATAAGATTTAATTAATTATTACATAAAAAAGCTCAAGCTTAATTTCTTTATATAGAAACTAAAAAAAAAAACAATTTTTACACATCTAAATGAAAATTGAGGAAATCCCATTTAGATCAAACGATTAGAAGAAACAATGAGGAGTACCTTGTTGTTGTTGAGAAGAGAAATTAAGAATCACGAGAAACAAAGGTGAATTTTAGGAATCACAGGAACAAGAACAACCTTTTGTTGTTGTGTTTGGTTTGTATGTTGTGTTATAAATCACTCTGTTGTTGTTTTGAATGTTTAACTGTGCTTCTGAAATTATGAACATGAGATGAGAAAGAAGAAGAAGATTTTGTTTCTGATCCGAATGTGATTCATACACACTTCTCTCAGACCAAGTGTTAATTAATCTCTTAAATAATTAATTAGTGGTTAAATAATTATGGATTATTATTATGCTTACATACTACTACTACTACAACAAAAGGTGATATGGATTTCACACTGACGTATATAAAAATATTTCTGCTCTCAGTCCTTTAATATTTGACACAGTTGACCTTATTACGTATGTTAATGCATAGTTTTGAGCTTAAATATCTTGAATAATATATTAGAAAAAATTTATGAAAATTTGATATTTTGAAAATACTTATCGAGACAAATCTAATGACATCTTATATAATATTATTTATCTTTCTATATTAGTAGAAAAATATGGTCAAAGTAAATTAAGTCAAATTACACATTTCGAATGGTCATCTATTGCGGGACGGAGGGAGTAGTATATTTTACCAACATGTCCACAATTGACATATAACTCAGTTCCAAGGTTTTATCTAAGGTTAAAAGATATGTATTGGATTTAGAGATTTCGAATTTGAATTTCTTCTATGTCTTTTTCTTTTAACAACAAATTTTATTAACAACCAGATCACTGTTCAAGACGAATAGAGATCGGTGATTCAGAAAATACAATCTAAAGACGTCGTATATAGGCGGAACACCCAAAATAAACACTCATACACACAACTCCTGATCAAAACTTCAACACTCATGAGAAGCGCACTCACCAAAATACAAATCACCACCTAAAACATACGTCTTTACAAAAACGACCACCGTAAAAGCGATCCATCACCACCCTTGTCACTACTCACCCCAAAAGAACACCCAATAATGAAACTCCTTGTCCTTGTTACCAAAGTTGAGCCACATCCAAAAAGCTCATATTTGAAAAAATCAATAAACTTCCACCACCTCTCAACCTCCGATCCATCGAAAAAACACCAAAAAAGTCCAAAACGAAACTTGAGTCAAAGAATTGACTCCCAATCTCGAATCAAAAGCGATTGACCCCCCAGACTTCAGGACCCAATCAGAAGGGCACCCATCACCTCCGGTCTACCAAAGAAGCACCCAAGTAAGCCCAACAAAGATTGCAGCTAGACACGAACTCCCGATCTCGAAGCAAAATTAACCAGCCCAACGGAAACCAGCACATAATAAGTAAGACAAACTACAAGATAAGCGGTGATGCAAACATCATTCAAACAAACAAGACAAGGCTCAGCTTGAAAAGACATACACCCTCAAAACACCATAAACACCTTAACAGCCCGAAAACTCAACGAGAGCTAGTGACAACGATAATGGACCCTCATAACATAGGCAACCTTCAAAAGAAATCACCTAATCAACACCAACCAACCCCTTATAAAACTCTCGCCCGTAAAATCGTTCCGACACCAAATCCAAGTCCAAAACAATTTGCGAGAGCTAAATGTAAATTGTTTTTGCAAGTGTTTTCTGATTTTATTTTATAAAAAAATGATAGATAATTGATTTTTTTTTATGCATGTAGTTGGGAGTTTAATCTCTACTGTGTATGGAAGGAAGATCCCATGTTAAGAAATGTTGGTTCTTCAAATAAATTTTTATATCTCGAATGATTAATCTTTAGTTTCCACTAAAATACATTGACTACCGGAAAAAAAAACATTGGCTGCCAAATATATATGTATTTTGTGGTTATTTTGAAAATGTGTTTATTATGGTTATATATTTTGATCAAATAAGAAACAATTTCACATCATTCAAAAACACTTAGATGAGATAGCGTGACTCTTTTCTAACTTAACTAGAGTTTTTGATTTGAATCCCACCATAGATCTCAGGTTTGAAGAGTTTATCATTCATTTGAGTCTCACAAAACTCTCCGCAAAAGAATATCTGATTTACGAAAAAACGATTCCTCGTTTTTTTTAAAAGAAGTAGTCATTGTTATTTAATATTCTCAACTTGTATTATCTAAATTGCTTTCATATATAGAAACTTTGATAATGAAAGATTAGTACTAGTAGATAGGATTTTAAGAATGGGATCATTAAATATGATTGAGTCTGTTAGTTTAAATGGCTGAACCGATAATATTAAAAGTAATATTATATTTTAAATCGCCAAACATGACTTTAATAATTTTACATGTGGGTGCAAGTGCAACACTAATTAGACCCTACTCTTCATTACAATAATTATAATTGGACATGTTAGTTAGTTTATTTCAAACCTCAACTTGATAAATAAGACAAGCAGGAAATGATAGAATAAGGGATAAGATTTATTGGAGTAACAAACATGTATTTTATTTATTCACGGATAATTTATCTGTGCTTAACCAGTGAAAGGGATAAGAAGAATTTAGGAAGCTACTACTATCTAGCTAAAAGTGTACCCTAATTATTCCACTGAGGAAAATTCCCCCTAATCATGTTATCTTCCTATATATAAAAAAAATGAACAATATTGTGAAAATGGAAACCAATATATCCTAGTGCCACATGATCCCTTCTCTTAATTAAGCTTTTTTTATCTTTATAAAAGTGTTGAGTGTAAAAGCCACCAGCTTGTCATGAAAGTGGGGATGTTTAAGTTCTTAAAGGAAAAGGACACAAAATTGTTGATCTGGGTGGTGATACATTACACACCAATCACATTTTACATCAATATAATTTTATTATTAGTTCTTAAAATTATATCTCTAAAAAACAAAACTTTACATTGTAAATGTGATTAAATGTACATACAGAAGTACAGTACATTATAAAAATAAAAATAAAAGTACAGTACATTATTACCTTTTTTTTTAAGAGAAGTACATGATTACCTTATCTTCTCAAAATTACATTATTAGTAACAAAATGACACTAAGTTTACATCTCTTTTTACTATGACATTATTATTCATAAATGTTACTCATTTTCTTGTGTCAAATTAATGAATAAAAACATACTCCATTTTGTAACATGCATTTTGACTTCAGCCTAGTCTGAAATGGTGGACACTGACCCATACTTTAATATTATCAGCTCAGCCATCATCACTTTATAAATGCAACTATTTAATATTGGTGCGTAGTAACGCTTGCATGAGGTCACGTTCATTTCATGTTTATTTATTGGGTTAAGGCAATTGGATACCCAAAATCAGTGTGATTAAAAAACAAATCCAAATCAGCAAGCTATATTAAGCTAATTACATTGGGTTCCTACCAAATAACGATGGAAAAGAGCTTTGAAGTCTCTTAACTTTAACAAGATTTGGTTGTCGATGGAATGATTGCACTTTTGGGGGTTCGATAGGATTTATTACTGCAAAGAAAAAGACAGATTTTCAAAGTGTGATTATGATTACTAACCTAAATCATTTTGACCGGAGAATCAAGGATGTCTCATGCTGCTTTAATTAAACTTTCATTAAAATTAGTTGAACTTTTTTATTATTATTAGTACTCCTCCGTTACAAATTATATGTTATTCTGACAATTACATGTAGATTAAGAAATAATTCATCCGTCCCAACAAAAATTAATGTATTTGTTTCAAAATTTATATCAAATACACAAATTGACTCATTTTGCCTTACATTTTAGGACGGATAGAGTATATAGTTAATATTGTTTAGAAAAAAGTAATTATGAGTTATTTACAAAAATATTCTTCATTAATGGTATGAAAAACATAAATTAAAATAATTGGGAAGGAATGGAATAGTAAATAGTAAATGACATAATAGAAAAATAAGGATTAATGATTCATTGCTACTGTAAAGTGACGTATAATTTGAAATAGAGTCTTGTTAACGGGTGTCTCGTGAGACGCTCTTTAAACATTGCAAAATAAGCAATTATTTTTTTAAAAAAATCAGATATTTCGATTTCCAATACATTGAATACACACATTTTTATAAATACTTATAACTTACTATGGTTTTTAACTAGTGTCACGGAGCACTGGTTAACAATTTCCTTTGAAATAAACAAATTTTAGTAAAATGACATATAATTTAGAACCAAGGATGTATTTCAGTATTTTAATAAACTATTAAAAAAATTATTATTAATCTATCGCAGTAATAAAAACAAACACACATGAGAGTAGCTTCACCTAGAATTTTTCTTCTACTTAAACTAGCTAATTAAATAATGGATTGTGTTAACTAGTGCCCCCGGAGCACTAGTTAAGAAGCTAGAAATAGAATTTTTTTTATTAAAGATAACAACTTTTTGACTTTTTCTAAAGTGGAATATTCCACTTTTCATCATTTTTCAGTGCAAAGTTTTCATATTAGTCCCCTTAACTAGTGCCCTGGAGGTACTAGTTAACATTTCCTTAAATAATTCATGGGAAGAGAGGAGAGAAATGAAATGATTGATCTTTGAGCAACCCCGGCCCAACACTCCTTGTTACATTCACATCAATGATCAAACATCCCCTGTTAAGGTAAGAAGACTTATGTGTCGGATGAAAATGACTTGCATTCACAATTTGCAATAAGGTCAAGTAAACTTTCTTTCATTATTATATTATTGAATTTAGATCTTCTGTGAGCTAAACTTTGATTGATTTCAGAAATAATAAAATTTCAGTTGTCGATCAATAGAAATTCGAAAGTTAAATATTTTTTGTTCGTATTCTTTTCGACATTTAAAATTGAATTATTCACAACAAAAAAATCTTCATTTTATGTATTGTCTTGTGCTACTAGTTATGATAAATGAATTCATTGTTTGTTTTTATGTTAGAAAAAACATTGCGAAAAACTCACACACACTAAATATTTAAAATGGAAGAATTGTGAATTCGACCTACGCCTTAGAATATCAAATATCTTTACGACTACCATTTAAATTGTGGTGGCGTCTAGGGTGAACCATCAACTAAGTGGTTCATGGTGTACCATGAAAAAAAACCATATGATTAAGTAGTTCTACCAGATCTTACGGTGTATCACTCACACAATAACCATCTTCTTCTTTCTTCTCCCTTCCTCTTCTCACTCTCGCTTTCCCAAATCTCTCGTTTCTAACCAAACCCATATTTTTACAACTCAAATTTGCTTGATTAATTTACACAACATCATTAGATATTGTTAGGCTTGAATGGATTTGTCTTGCAATCGGCTCCATTTATTGAGGTCAGCAACGACATTTAAAATCGTTGCAAATTTTATGAAAATTAACATTAAGATTGTCCCTCCATGGATTTTTTTTAAAAGACCAAGCAAAGTTTGTTGAGGTTGAGACATGGCATTATAAGGACGGGTGATGGCTCAATTTTGTTGTTTTTAAATGCCAATAAAAATTAATAAATTAAAATATGAATCTCTGGTGTGGTGTGAAGTGATGCGAAAATTCTTTGAATTGTTTTTTCAAATAACAATCTTAAAGCAAAATGATATCAAATTTAAGTACACATAGATTTCTGTTGTTAATCTGCACAAGAATGAGTACAAAAAAAAAATAACATTTCTGTTTCACTCTCAAAAATCGTATCAACTTTTCACAGAATTTGCCAATACCCAGTTCCAGTTTTTTATTTTGAATAAAAAATTGTCATTACAAATATCAAACAAAAATTATTGTGGAGGTGGAGATGCAATTGAAGTAGAGATTGAGTACCAAACCATGATGTATTAGACAAGAGTATGAGGATGGAGACAAATTATTGGTGTAAATGCAGAAGTCGAGAGGAGAGAGAAAGAAATGAATTACAAAGAGACTAGATTAGATCAAATGTGGTAGTGATTAATGAGTGTATTTAATTTAATGGTTAAATTTAGTGGTACACCGGTGAGGGACTTAATTGAGCTCTCACCTTAGAATTCACCTTAAATTGTAGTTATGTAATATAATTTATTGTGGTTTTGAACTCTAATAAACCTCAAGCTTAGATCACCTGATTTTTAACTAATTAATTAATGCGAAATAGGAATCAAAATACCATTTCTTTTTTAAATATCTAAGAGTGTGTACAAGATATTTAAAAATATATCTAAGAGTATTTTTAGATATACAAGATATTTGATATTTTAGATATATTTTGATACCATATATTTTTTAGATATATCAAAATACCATTCTTAGACACACTCTTTACTTAATTGGATCTCTTCTTTATTTAATATAATTTTTGACATCTTAAAAAAATTACAATGTCACACACTCAGTATGTATATTTTGATATTCAAATCAAATTTTTTTTTTTTTTTAAGAGAATCAAATTATTATTAACTCTAGTAAGAGTGTGTTTTGGGACGTATATATATTTAGAAGTGGATCCATGCAGCTAGCTACCGCGTTATCTGTGTCGGTGGACCAAACCAAACATAGGACTTGTCGTGTAGCCACAGGCCAACAATGTGTTGCGTGTCATTGAGGTTGTGGATATAAGAGTGTTTGTATCATAGTGCTGCACTTTTCCAGTATTATTACTCCTATCGAGTCAGTTACGTCAACGCGGAATTGAACTTCAGGACTGCGCGCAGGTGTCAGTGTCACGGACTCGCATAGTCTTTATTGGGGTGGTCAAAATTAATGCATCGAGTCGTATAAAAGCAGTACAAAAAAAATTGACAAAATAAATTGAGTTTGCAATTTGGAGAGATACATACAAAAAAAAAGATGGTGAGTCATACTATTAAGTAAGTCTCACCATCATTAATTATATTTCACTTTTTTCAAGACTTGTTGTCTTTATCTCTTCAAATGAAAGAAATTGAGAAAAATATAAATAGAGATAATCTTAACTCGAAAATGTTAACTTGTCTTAAAAACATATCCAATACAAAATGCTCTCTCCGATCCTTTATACAAGAGACAATTTGAAACTTTTTTTTGGTCTTTTTTATAAGAAAATCTCTTTAAATTTAAACTTTATTAAATATACAATTCACACATTCTAATAAAGTATTTCCATATTTAAATCATTAATTTATGTTTTAAAGGCACAAGTTAACATTTCACTAAAAACAGAATAAGGAAAATGTTAACAATACCCATAAGGCACTAGTTAAGAAAACAAAATATAGTATGAGTTAAGGTAATTAGGTCTGGATCGGACATTAAACCAATAAAAGTAAGGGTTTGAGGTTTTGAAGTTCAACTGGATTCATTTGAGTTTAATTAAATAATAATTTTTTTTACTTTATTATAATATTCTAGTAAAAAAATATACTAGTATCTATAAATAAACATATACTAGTAGAAATAATTAACCAAAAAAGTATATAGAAAAATGGTCTTGATAACCGCTGCTATGAGGATAATAGTTAAAGAATCCATTGAGTTATTTATTTTAATACTTGAACCAATGCCTCAAGAACACTCATTATCATTATCCATAGAAAAATAGCAAATTTCACAATCAGCCAACGCCAAGGTATATAAACTAAGTCTCTTTTTTAAAAAATAAAATAAATTCTTAACCTCTCAAAAAAAATCTCAATGGGCTCCTTTTATAAGCCCGACCTATTATTATTATTTATTTGTGGTGGTCGGGGTTTGAACCCCAAACCTTACATATATTATGTATTGTCCTTACCAACCGAGCTAAACTTATGAGGATAACCCAGTTTATTATTTAACTCAAAATTATACTTCCCGGAAGAGGAAAAAAACCCTAAATTATAATGGAAGAGCACCAGCCGCCTCCTTCAGTTTTTCATTTCTTTTTCAGTCTCATCTTTGCAGCATCAACTCTTCTTTCTTCTACTCCAATTTCTTTTTCTTCCTTATCTTGCACCTTCATTGGTGCTTCCATGGACATTTCAATGAAATGAATCTATCACCGTCTTTTTTCTCCCGATTCTCTCTCATTCTTTTGCAATTTACTTTCTTCCTTATATATAATATGCAATTTCGTTGTTTCTAAAACAAAAAATAATGCAAATTTGGAACATATGGAACAGATCGGAGAAAAGACGGTCAAACATGCAGAATTGTATGAAACGACAGTTTTCTGATTTTCAAGTTTTTAATTCAGTTTTTTGTGCCATCGATTTTTAGGGCCTACCGAACCTGATAGTGGTTCGGTTCCTAATTCAACCGGCTGGTCCGGTCCAGTTTTAATAACCTTGGTATGAGTATCTTGAAACTTGTGTAGTCAAAGTTTAAAAAATGTAAAAAAAATTATGTTTTAAATGCAAATATTTCTTTTTTGTGCTCCTGAGGCACTAATTAACAAGACCAAAAAAAAAAATGTTAACTAGTGCCCCGGGGCACTAGTTAAGGAATTATAAAAGGAAATATTTTCTCCAAAATTGTGTATTTTACTTTTTAAAACTTGAAAAAAAGTATTGTTTTTAATAGTGACTTTGCTTTTTCATTTCATTTTTAGCTACTTAAATACTGGTTAACATGAGAAAAAAAAAATACATTTGAAGTTTTGATACTTTTAAGACATTTAATGCACATTTTTAAGAAAAAAATTATATGGGGCGTTTGTTTCAGAAATAAAAAATACATTCATAAGAATAGAGGTTGGGAAAAATAATTCCTATGTTTGGTAGAAAGGAACAAAAATAATATGCCTAAAAATAATTAATGCCAGGAATATGCTTAACTCACGTTCTAATCATTTTTATTTCCATAAAAAAAGGATGGGAAAATTATATTCCCAGAAAAGGAGAACCCACGTCCCGAACAAAACTCATGTTTACCTCCATTTTACCATGTGTTCCCCACGTTTTTTTTTTAGCAACAAAGACTGTGTTCCCCACGTTTTAAGTTAATGTAATAGTTTTCATTTTTTGAGTAATGGTCTATCCATGTAACGGTTCACTTACTTGAAAAAATTCCAAGGAATGAAGATAGGAAACCAAACACTTTTTTGAAAAATTACTAGGAATATAAAATTCTCATTATGGTTTTCCTGGGAATGATATTCCAGGGAATAATTTTTGAATCCAGAAAACAAACACCCCCTATGTAATTTTTTAACTTATGTATCAGAGACACAAATTAACACTTTAGTCTTTGATGTTTAGCTAGGTAATTACGGAGGGGCATCCTGATACAATATGTGATTTATACATCAACTTAACACTTTAGTCTCTGATAAAAATAATTAAACGTTTAAACTTTGTAACTAAAACGATCAAAGCAAGTTTGAAGTTAAGTAATTAAAGTGAAAGAAAAAAAAATAATGATCAAATTGTCCAACGTTTATAATTTAATAAACTAAAATGAAACGGATAGAACTTAAGAGATGAAAGTAATACCCAAAATTAACTTGAAAAATCAAATGTATAATTTAGCCAAAACTATTTAAGTACACACATAAAAAAATACAAGTTATTTAATTATTTTAAAAATGAGTTAAATGTATCATTATAATCTTGTATTCTCTAAAAGTTAATCTTGTATTCTCTAATTAAAAGTTGAACTAATTTTGTAGACATTTATTTCATAATTAGAGAATATAAGATTGTAATATTTTTAACTCTTGATATTTAAAAGTTGAATTATAGGAAAATTTGTGTTGATTGGGATTAAGATTAAGTTTGTTTGTTCTTTAAAAAATGATTAAGTTAGTGTGTTTTATCGAGTGAGTTTGTTTTAATTTGTTTTTAGGAGAGAAAAATTAGGGGGAAGTTGATGCAAAAGACACAAAAGGATATAATTTTGATGACGTGTAAAAAAATTAAGAAGGGGTAACATTGTATTTTTGATAGACATTAAGTTCATGATTAGAGAATAGATATTTTAAATAAGTTTTTGGTACTTACGCTTCTCATCCAATTTCGTTTCAGATCTATAATGCGGGAGATAAAAACTAAGAAACATAAACAACAAATATATTTGAACATCTTTCTCTTTGCAACAATGACTAGAGATGTTTTTTATTTCATTTTTTAAAGTATGATTAGAGATGTTTTTTGTTTTGAAGAAGACTAAAGATGATTTTTTTATTTTATTTAGGAAGACTAGAGATGATTTTATGAGCATAATTTATTCAACATGTGATATTAATTTCGGAAACATAAAGTTTTTTTTTTGACAAAAATAAAACGATATTCATTAATTTAAATCGATACATTACATTAGATACAAACATCGCTAAAAATGTAGAAGGTGAATCTGCGAACAAACTCACATCACCCAAGTTAATAGCATAAAACGGCAAAATGCATACAAATAATACGATAAAACCTAAGTCACCGAAATTCACATGCTTTTGGATCTTCAACGTTGACGCCCAAATCATTGGTTGAATTTGTAATTGACTAATGTCGATCTTTCAATACGAAATAAACGAACACCGCGACAAGACGCGGAATCAAACGTCGCACAAGACGACGAACAACACAACGCCGCACTTTGACGACGAAATCACAAAAAAAACACAAAAGAAAAAACTTGATATATGTGAAAACCACTTATTTAGATTGAAAGAAAAGGGAAAAAAGATGTCGATGAGTGATTCTAGGTCAGAAAATGACCTAAAACCACATCTCCTCGATAAACGAAGGAGAAAGAAAGTTTAGAGAGAAGTTAGAGTTTCTCTCACTAGAAAACTAGGGCAGCTATATGAAGTGACTTGGGAAAGAGAAATGATATTTGTACAACCAATTAGTGACAACATTTTGACAACATTCTCTCTCATACTCACATTATGTTTTTATTCTTTCTCTTCCTTTTTCTCTCTCTATTGTTTTTGACCAATAAAAAGAGAGAGAAAAGAAATTGTCACAAAAGTTGTTGGAAATGGTTCTTCAAATATCACTACTCTTTGGAAAACATAAAGTTCGTTAGCATAAAATATCTAACATATCGATCAAGACATGAACCTCTACACCCTTATAAGTAAAGGCTTAATTGCATGTTTGATCCCTTATGTTTACTTTAGTTTTCAAGTTGGTCCCTTATGTTTTAAAAGTTTCAAGTTGGTCCCTTACGTTTTAAAAGTTTCAAGTTGGTCCAAAATGTTGTTTACGTTGGAATAAGTTAGTCCCTTTTGCGACATGATATTGAGTTTAATAAAACCAAAAAAATTTAAAAAAATGTTTTAAACTGATTTTCTAAATAAGTTAAGGTTCTATCACTCATATTGTCAACCCAAATCTTTAAACGTTAAGTGACGGAAGGGACTAACTTATTCCAACGTGAGTAACGTTTTGGACCAACTTGAAACTTTTAAAACGCAAGGGACCAACTTGAAACTTTTAAAACATAAGAGACCAACTTAAAAATTAAAATAAACATAAGGGATCAAACATGCAATTAAGCCTATAAGTAAACATCGACATCGTACATGCGGTGCAACAAGAATGCCTGAGTGAGTTCTGCCATACAAATCTTAAATCTTTTACTCCATTGGGTGTAATCCCTTTTGTACTTCACCATTAATCTTTTATGAAAAAAATAGCAATCTTGCAGAGTCTGCCCTTGTGGGGTTACACTATTTGCTTTGCTGACATTACCATGAGATTTGCTCTCCATTTTAGCTTTTCATTCTGCTTTAATATGTATTTTTTGGGTTTTTAATTTATGATTTTGAAAGAGAAAAAAGTTAATGATTTTAAATTCAGACGAATATTTCATTACAATATTGTACCTTTTTTTCTTCTTCTTTCTTATTAATTCTTTGTAGTAGGGATTTGAAAGTATCATACAATCAAATTCGGTAATAAAGGTAAGGGTACTAAAGTCGTCAGTTAAAACCCACCAAATAAATATATTTAGATTTTATATTTATAAATAAAAATGCCACATATAGACAAAAGAAGACTAATAAAACTTGTTTTAACATTCACTTATTATTTAAATTTTTTGGATCGACCCTCTGCTTATAATTTAGGAGTAACACTTGTGTATCATTGGGTTGCCAATGTTATATAACATTGACCAATTAAAGTGTGTCATGTAGTCAATGTAGGAAAAGACTAAAGAGGAAAGAGAAAAGAGAAAAGATATGCATATGTGGTACACCTTAATTGGCCAATATTATATAACATTAATGGCTCAATGGTACACAAGTGTTATCCATAATTTAGTCACTTGAGGTTCACTACGTAACTAATCTTCTAGTCGGCAATATGTCATTGGTTTTTTTATTTTATTTTAATGCAAGATTGATTTTTTTACAAATTGAACCATCATAATATTTCTAAAGGCTTAAAAGCCCTCTAGAAAGGCTCAGACGTCCGGGCTCCTGAAGCCCAGGTGCGCCCTTTCAAGGGCGCCACCTTCCTTAACTTCTAGAAACCTCTAGAAACCGCCTAAAAGACCAAAAGCCCAACTTATTTGGGGCTTAAGTCACACTAAAACAAGACCAATAATCAGTCTAAATCCTAAAATACGATACTGAACCCTAGTATCCCTTATTGTTCTTTTTGCAAGTACACAAATGAACGACTTGAAAAATTGAACTCATTTCTTTTTTTACAAAAGTGTCATGTTACTAAATATCTCAAATTCTCAACACATGTTTATTTTAATTTTTTACAATTATAGTGGAAGAGATGAGATGCAATACAAGAAATTTGCCACAAGTGGTTTAACTTTAAAGGGCTGTATTTTTTTTTTAATATTGCAACTAAATTATCAAACTTCTGACCACACTCAAAACCTATTTACACTTGCAAAGTCACTTTTATACTCTTATAAGGATGTCATTCTTATATTCTCGTATATAATCAATATTCTTTGTTACTGCATCACTCTAAGAACCAACAATATGCATAACAAAAAAATGTATCACTCCCTTTATCCTTTATTTGTTTCTTGGTGTGATTATCCGTCAAATCTGCAACGTGTAGTTCTACTATAGCACTATAGCATGTACAGGTACATGAACTAGGGCAAAGGCTACGGTGCATGACCTTCATGGGTCTCCCACCGGTGTATGACCCGTTTTATTTAATTTCTTTTTGTTGCAAAAGTGATGTGAACCATTAGATATAATCTTAAGATTTTCAATGGTTGAGATTAGTAGGTTAACTCACCCACTAATTTTCAAATTTTTTTATTATATATATTAATTTAATAGATGCAATTGATTTTGGAATAAATTATAAGAAAGTTTCTTGATAGTATGTATGATAGATTAACAGTGGGCACCTGTCTTTGAAAATTCTCCGTATACAATAATTTTAAGAGCTTATTTGATAAAATAAAAAAATGCGAGTTAAATTGAGATTAGACTATTTTGTGACATATACAATTTTACCCATGCTGTATGTTTAAGAGTATAAGTGTATGCAACATAAAAAAAAACTTCAAAATACATGGTGCATGAATAAATAGTAAATAACAATTTTTATAGTAAATAGAATATCATCATTGTTTGCTCAAAAAAAAGAAGAATATCATCATTGTTACATCTAATACCGGGTCGATAATTTCAATAAAAATTTAATATGATAATTTATTTAGTGGATCCATAAGTTTAAGACAAACGGAAATATTATCTAATGATATATATATTTTTTAAATAAATTATCTAATGATATATTAGAGTTTAAATGTGATTCAATCATAGCCACCAATATTGTATTCGTATTAAAGTACAATGAGAGTATAAGACACCAATTTAAATTATTATGTATTGTCATACTTGTATTGTATTTAATGGTCATATCTAAATAAATATTATCTATTATGTAAACAATACTCTGTTCTTCGGTTTTTTTTATAAACAAAGAAACTATTGTTAATCCCAAATGACATTGTAACCAAAAAAAAATCCCAAATGACATTCTGTTTATGTCATTCTTTATAAATTACTCCATCCGTTCTTTTTTAAGTGTTTTTTTAAAAAATTAACACCAAATTAACGTTGTGTATTTTTACACTTTTTCTTCCTATTATATCCTCATTTTAATCCAAATTTCTATTTTTTTGCACACACTTTATCTTTCCAATAAATTTAATATGTTATCGTTCTCTCGTAACAAACAATTATCAGTTATTATCTTTTTCTCCAACAAATTCCTATTTTTTTGGAACTCTCTCTCAAATTAAATTCATAATCTGCATCTTCATTTAAATCAAAATTCATTAGTACTCTTGATGAAACTTCTTCTTCTTCACTGTCATCTTGTTCTTGTATCTTGTCAAATGAGTATTTAACTATTTCTCCCTCTTCACCTCTCATCAGCAGTTCAAATGAGTCTTCCACTTTTTCTTCGTTTTGAACATTCATGAAGTCTTTTATTTTTCTTCTCTCAAATCTGTTCTTTTACTTTGCACTTGAAATTTTTAACAATTGATACTCATCTTATATATAGAATTTTAACCCTTCTTGAAACCATTATTTGTAACAAAATTTTGTTTAAATTTGAAAATAACAAGAAACAAACTTTATTTTTTTAAAAAAACAAACAAACTTTGTTTTAAACTTTAGTTTTCCAAATAGAAAACATTAATTAGTTTTATTGAAAAGGATAAGAAAATTGACAAAGGGTATAATTGATAAATCATACCCTTAAAATACCAAAAAGATAGTTAAATAAGAACGGAAAATTCACCCTAAAAAGACACTTAAAAGGAACAAAGGGAGTATAAGTTATTCACAACTTATACATGTTAACCGTATTAATGTTAATTACCTATCCACTATTATTTTTTAAATTAATCCGCTTTTTTAACGTATTAATCATGTTGCACTGGTGCATGACCCATTCTGATCTTGCACCGTAGACGACACCATCTAACTACACTATGGTCTTTAAAAAAAAAAAACTACACTATGGTCTGCTAAAAAACCTGCCAAAAAACCTATCCTATCCTACTACTACTATTATTAAAGGAAAAAAAGAGTAAATTACACTCACCTCCCCTAAGTTATTCGTAAATAACACTAACACCCTCTTTATTTTTTAACTCAACACTAACCTCCCTTATTTTTGATTCAAATAGATAACCACCTCCCTTTTCACTTAACACTGTTAGTCTCTGTTAAATGTAAGTTAACTAATTAGATTTTAGTCATGCTCACATCCACATTCTCTGTTACGAGTTCTCTCAAAGCTTTTTGACCAATTCCCCCGTCAATTTCCCCCTTTCCAACCTCAAAACCTTAACCCTCCAAATAAACTCGTTATTTGGTCCGACCCCTCCTTCCACAACCATACTCAAACCTCTTGACTTTTCACACAATTCCCCCATGAATTCTCTCACAAACATTCACATAACTGATTAGAGTTACAATAAACTCACCAGTTCAGCTGCAACCCAATTTGCTAGAACTCACAAACTGTGTCCAATTCTTTATCTGGGCCTTTTCAAAAAACAACTTTTGATGGCCAATGTAATTCTTAGGTGCGGAGTTTGGTTGAATGAATTCATATATTTGTCTTTTGTTGTTGATGGTTTTGTAAATTTTTGAGCTGAGAAGTGAGGACAATGAATTGCCATTGTGAAACAAAAAAGAAGACGCTAATCATTAGTCAGCAAATAAATTGCCATGATAAAAATGCAAAATAGAAACAAAATAATCTGCAAATACACTTGCAACATTGTAGGTGGAAGAAGATCTCTCAACAATTTGAAAAAAATACTCATGACAGAAAGAATGTGAAGGAGGTTGGAGGAGTTAATTAATAGAGACTAATGGTGTTGAGTATAAAGGGATGTGTTTGCCTATTTGAATAACAATTAAGGGAGGTTAGTGTTGAGTTAAAAACTAGAGAGATTGTTAGTGTTATTTTAAGGATACCTCAGGGGAGGTGAATGTAATTTGCCAAAAAAAAATACTATCCTCCCATGACATTCACAAAATCCACAGTAGCAAGTTTTGTTACAAACAATTCCAAATAGCTTATTGCTGTCAATGAATTTAGCTTGAATTTCAATAACTTATACTCCCTCCTTTCGAACATATAAACAAAAAAAATTCACTTTCATTGTCTCAAGTTACAAGAAAAAAGACTAATTTTTAGCTTATTTGATGACATTGTTTAAAAAAATCACCATTTTCAAAACAAACTTTTACTTATTTTCATAAAATTAATTGAAAATCACATTCAATTTTCTCTCTTTTCCATTTTTTAACCAATAACCAGTGAAAATTAATTTTACATCTTCCCACATGCAACTTATTTCGAAAAAACATAAAAAGTTATCCTTCAATTTTATTTATTCTCGTAAAATTAAATACAAATCGCATCAATTTTCTCTCCCTTCCATTTTCTCTCTAATCAATAACCAATGAAAATTAGTTTTACATTTTCTCATGCAACTAATTTTAAAAAAAACACTAAACATTATACTACTCGTAAAATTAAATGCAAATCACATTCAATTTTCGTTGTCTTCCATTTTCTCTCTGACCAATAACCAATGAAAATTATTTTTACATCTTCTCATACAACTTATTTCAAAAAAACACAAAACTCGATTTATTTTCTTAACAAGTGTAAATTGATTTATTTTCTTATAAATTAGGACGGAGTGATTGCATGTTGTTTGAAAATATTCACACAAAAATCAATAACTTTAAATGTAATGTAATAGCAAAATTAAAATGCAATTTTATTCTCATATTTGCTGATTCATAATTTTAATTCATAATTTAAACTTAAATATACAGTCCATAGCTTTTAGAAGAATTAGTTTGGAGCCCATGCCAAACATGGGTACATAAAACGCTATTAAAAATAATTTAATTTTTTTTGGGTGGAAGGAGTGGGATGATAATTTTGTTATACATGTTTTAAAAAGTCTTTGAACAAAAATATATCTATGCTATCAAACATGTTCAAACATAAATATGATAGCTTTTGAATGAAAAATTAATATTAGTCTCACACAAAATTGATTAGCATGCACTAATATATCTGTGTTCGAATGTAATTAGTTATTAATTATATACCACATTAATTAATTTAAATTTTTTATAAATAATTATGTCTAGACCATTAGATAATCATTAAGAGGATGAATCAATTTAGGCTTTTATATGTGTTTAGTCCCTGCAAATAGGGGTCATTTAAAATATGGTCTCTGAATTTGTTAATCCTGGCATTTTCCCACTGCAAAATTTAATCATTTAAAATTTCGTCAATCTGATGAGGTGGCACTACTGATTGATTCATACACACACGGAATGACCATTTTACCCCTAAGTTCATCTTCAACCCAAACACTCTTTCTCTGGCTTTCATATTTCTCCTCCTACCATTCCCAATCCAAAAACCTTCAACAATTTTCATTCATGGCGGAGGAAGAAGATTCAACTCTCAGTGGAAATCCAACAAAAACCCTACAAAACTAAACCCTAACAACAACAACAAACACAAATCATCACATTCGTACATAAAAAATCAGTTCAACAACAGCAACAACAAAACTCAAAAACGGCATCGTTACCGTTCATAATCGTCTTTTCTTCTTGTCCTAAAAAATCAGTTCAACAACAACAACAAAACTCAAAAATCAGTTCAACAAAACTCAAAAACGATGTTACTGTTCATCGCCTTCAAAATCGACCTCTAGGGAAACACAATCGAACGCTACAAGAAGAATATGCTTCAATCACCTTCTTTTCTTCAATCACCTGCTGAAAAATGAATTAATTGAGAAAGAAAAATGTGAAATTGTGAATGATGAAGAAAGGGTAGCGCATTTGTTTAGAGGTGAATGATGGAGAAAGAGTAGTGTATTTGTTTAGAGGTGAAAAAAATGAAGAAATGAAGAAGAAAAGTGAAGGAAAAAAATGAATGGCGTTTGAAGAAGAAGAACAGATCTTCTGTGATAATGATGATGATGAGAAGATGAAGTCAAGGGCACTTTGGTCATTGTGCATTGGTCTGAACAAGTCAAGGATATTTTTGTCAGCACACCCCCTAATTTGATGACTTAGATTGCCACGTCATCAAAATACTGATGTGGTAGTGATTAAGTGGGGAGAGGGACGAAATTTTAAATGATTAAATTTTGCAGTAACAAAATGCCAGGATTAACAAATTCAGGGACCATTTTTTAAATAAACCCTATTTGCAGGGACCAAACACATATAAAAGCCTTCAATTTGTTAGCAACGTAATAGCTAGGATTATTCATAATTTAGTTTTCTGCATAAACTGAGTCAAATTGAACTATCAAAATAGTTGAGTAAAACCAAGTAGAACTGTTAGAAAACTTTCCCGGACCAAACGAGAATTATTTATGGTTTGATGTACCAGTTCATGTATTTACAATACGATGTGGGTTTTCTTAAAAAAACTAAAAAGTTTATTTCGTTTTCTCTCACCAACCAAAAGCAAACATCAATTTTTTCTATTGTTTTTTTTAGCATTTAATTTGCTAAAAAAATAAGGGATTGAAGTTTTGATGTGTTTAATTTAAAACCCTTCACGTGGATTGAACAAAATTAGAGGTAAGATAATGAACAAATACTCTCTTTTTTTTAGGTGACAAACTGAAACCGTCCCTCACTAAACCCTTTATTTTTTCTCAAGAATAGACTATCTAAAATATAAAATACCCATTTATTTTCTACTAAACAAATATTTCATTCCTTAACTCTCTCTCTCTCTCTCTCTCTCTCTCTCTCTCTCTCTCTCTCTCTCTCTCCACCTCTATCTTCCGCTCCATCATCTATTCCCCCCCGGTAATAATTAGAAACTCATTAGAGGATGATTCAATTTATTAGCAACAGATTAACTAGGATCGTTCATAATTTAGTTTTATGCATAAATTGAGTCGAATTGAACTATCAAAATAGTCGAGTAAAACCAAGTTGGACTTTTAGAAACCTTTCCCCGACCAAACGGGAATGATTTATGATTTGATGTACCGGCTCATGTATTTACAAAACGATGTATATTTTCTTTGAAAAACCTGAAAAGTTTGTTTCATTTTTTCTCACCAACCAAAAGCAAACATCAAATTTTTCTATTTTTTTTTTTTTGCGTTTGATTTGCTGAAAAATAAGGGATTGGAGTTTTGATCTGTTTAATTTAAAACCCTTCATGGGGATTGGACAAAATTAGAGGTAAGATAATGAAAAAATACCTTTTTTTTAGGTGAAAAAGTGAAATTGTCCCTCAATAAATACACCAAAGCCATCATAATTACCAAAACTCAAAGTCATCAAAATAAAACTCTTTTCTAAGCAAATGACAAACAACAAACATAACTTGCTTAGGTTGATCCAGCGACGTTGGTTTGAGACTATATAGTGTACTTCTCTCAAAGTCTAAAGTTTGATTTTGTTGATGTCAATTCTAATGGGTTAGTCCATACAACTAGCTTTAAACGGGGCTGATAAATCAACAAATACACTGAACTCCTCAAATTAGCATGTCCTTAAGTTGAAGTTATAACAAAAAAAGGGTAACAATGATTTTTATCCTCGAATGTAGGGGTGGGGCCCTTCTTGGGTTGGCCCACCCGGAAAAATTAAAAAATTAATAATTATAGTCTAATTAGCAAGTCTTAAACAATTTTTTGACGTTTTTTTTTTTAATTTTCGGCACATCCAAATCCCCGTAAAGTGGTGTAGTGGTCCACCTAAAAAAATAAAAATCATAAATCTATTTTTGTGAGATTTTTCAACAGTTTTAAATTTCGGCGGTTCCAAAAGTGGTTTACGTGATTTTTGTCACGACAATGCTTGGTTGGTTAGCATAGGTTTATAGATTTCTAATTTTTGGGGGTTTCAAACCTGTTCCAATTAACATTTGTATTATAAAATAAAAAAAGTTTCACAATTTAACGGCTCACCCAATTCACAAATATAAATAAATAATGTTTTTTTGTAGTGAAATAAATAGTATTTGATCACACACATATAATTCTCAAACCACTAAATCATTTTATCATCAACTTCTTTTTTATTATTCAAAAAATCTTTTCATGTGTCCGTGCCCAAACATTATTCTTACACGTCTGGGACGGAAATGACTGTTATCTAAAAAAACAGAGAGAAAGTGAGGAAAAAGTAAGGGAGCAGAAGGGCACGTACGCATTGTTTCATTGTGACTGATTGGAAGATTCACCTGCTCTGATGAGTTCGTTGCAGTCGCAGACTCTTTCAGTTGAGAATTTCAAACATCTACTAGATTCCGTCGAAGCTTTTCTCTTCGATTGCGATGGTACAAATAATACTTTCAATCTCTTTCTTCCTTCAGAATAATATTCCAATTTTGTAACTATTCTCTCTGCTTTATTAGGTGTAATTTGGAAGGGTGATCAACTTATCGATGGGGCTTCTCAAACTCTTGACATGCTTCGTAACAAGGTAAATAATTTGAGAAAATCACGTAATTCAGTCTAATCATATGTGGCAGTGTCGTGCTTCAGAGGTAGCAAAACGTCAAACCAAACACACACTTAGTGTATTAGTACTATTAATCTGCAATTTCTTTGTAGGGGAAGAAGTTGGTGTTTGTCACCAATAATTCATGGAAGTCTAGGAGTCAATATGCCGAAAAGTTTAAAACCTTGGGAATTTCTGTTTCACCGGTTCGATTCTCTTTCTATTATCAATGTCATGTTTTGTTAATCAGTTTTGTGCTTGCTAGTAATCTTCTGTTGTTTTGTTTTACTTACAGGATGAGATATTCTCGTCGTCTTTTGCAGCTGCTATGTACTTGAAGGTCAAAAATTTCCCAACTCAAAACAAGGTTCTTGCTTTGCTTACTCCATTGCATTCACTTGTTTCTTTTTCTATGTTACCAACTAGTAATTACTTGTTAATTGCTAATTGAGAATGGTGCATGGCATGCCATGGCTTGGTTGGTTACATAAATTGTCACTGCTTAATAGTAATATAAAATGTGATATTTTTATTTGTAAATGAAAGTGAAATATAACATAGAAGTATTTCCTTCTATCAACTAGGGCTCCTCTCCCCGTGAGCTAAGCTTAGTTGGTAAGGACAATGCGTAATATATGCAAGGTCCGGGGTTCGAACCCCAGACACCACCAAAAAAAAACTAGGACTCGTAATTTTCAGCTTCATTTTGGATTTTGATGTCAAAATCAGTTACCTACATATGTAGATTCACTAATGTACTACTCAATGTCCAGGTTTACGTGATTGGTGGGGATGGTATACTGGATGAGTTGCAGCTTGCTGGCTTCACAGCTTTTGGCGGTCCTGTAAGTCATTATAAACAATAGTCCATCTCCTTTTTTCGGCCTATTGAAATTTAAGAGGCAGGTATGCATGCATTGTTGTTGTACCAGATTAGTTTTTCTGCTTAAGTTATATTTTGCACAAAACTTGTATTGTTTGTATGATTATGTTGTACATTCATTGAATAGGATCTAATTAAGGGTAAGAAACATGCACTTGTACATGTCTTGTTAGAAAGTAAACCCTTGCACTAACAGTTTGGGTCAAGTAATCATGGAGTCTAATAGGATATATAATCAAAAGGGAAACGCGTGCTTCAAGCAATGCACAGAGAGGAGTGAGGTTAACAAGATTGTCACTCATGTTATTCTCACTATAGCATTCAATAATTGCAGGGAGATGCGGATAAAACTATAGACTGGAAGCAGAACGGCTTTTTTGAACATGATAAGAGTGTAATGTAACACCTTGCCCATTGATACTTTGAGTAACTTTGTTGAGATCACTGCCTGCGGTTAACTGATGTGTTCACTTTTGCAGGTAGGAGCTGTAGTGGTTGGTATAGATCCAAAAATTAACTATTACAAGCTGCAGTAAGCAAATATTTCCCCTTGTTCTTTTCTTGAGCACTTCATCTTGCGGTTCTTGTGTCTTAAAATATTTAGTTCAGAACCCTTGATGACTTGTACTTGTAAATTGTTAGAACTGGTAATTCTCCGAGTTGGATTACTTTTATTATTCACAAGAAATGGTTGAGATCTGCCAGTGGAGAAAGAATCACACCAGAGTACAAAATGACGAACAAACTGAAAACGGAGAACAAACTCTCTAAGGCAGTCAAGCGGCCTTTTCTCTCCCACACTTTATGACTTACAACCAAACTGTTTCCCCCTACTAACTGACTCCAATTTATCCTCTCCTGCTGTAACCATCTTCCATTCTTCAAACTAACTTCTGTTCTGCCTTACTGACAGCTTCCCCTTTATGTCCTTTTATTTTGTCTAACATACACTTAATAAATGGGCGGACGAACATAAATATATTGGAGTCCCAAATAAGTATTGATACTAACGGAACTATATTCCAGTTGCTAGTATAACCTGAAGCTTCCACATTGCATATTTTTTGGTCAAGCCGACTTAACTTGAACTTCTTATGATCGTGCTTTGGCTTCATCAGTCCATCGAAAGTTTTAAAGTTTCTCTCAAATGTTCTTTTACGTCAAAGATTTGTAGGGGTTGATTCGTGGGATGTTGAATTAAGTTTCCTAGACTTCAAATTGTTGTAGTGAATAAACCGGCCTTTTTCACAATACTTGATTATGTATCAAAGCAGTTTTTCTACAGTTAAATGAACCCAAAGCAGGAGAATTTTTCTTTAAGTGATTGTTAGAAAGCAGTATGATGTAGGTGAAGAGCTAGTTTTTTCCTTTTAAGTACAAAATAGGTTGATATTAATCATCAAAATCATATATTTGCTCATGACAGCATGCTCTTAAATTCTGATTAAACAAAACATTGTTTTAAGAATTAAGTCCACAATTATGTAATTACTTGCTTCTAGTTATTTCCTCTGTTGTCAAAAGCGGCCGTGCCGGCCGCTATAACGATGCGGAGCAGAAAAATCAGGTTCACCGTGCCAGGCCGCATCGGTGCGTGTCGGGAGTGGAAAGCGGTCAAAGCGAGCCGCTATGCAGCGGCGCAACGCGGCCAAAGAGGCCACTACAACCAGGTTAGTTAGAATCGTGAGCCAGCACGTAGAAACAGACGGTTCTGCGATCTTGGTACCCCTAGGCAAGTTTGTTCGTGAACAGAAACACAAATTGATGGTATTTTAGTATTAAATGTATTAGTGTTCGCGCCACCAAAATAGCGCCGCTACGCGCCTTGCTCCTGCGTAGTGCCAATTTCTGGTTTGGCTGCACCGCACCGCATTTCCGCATTGACAACAGAGCTTATTTCATATGTTGATGTCTCAAATTTCATCGAACAGGTATGGAACCCTTTGCATACGCGAAAACCCAGGATGCCTTTTCATAGCCACCAACTGTGATGCAGTCGGGCATATGACTCCTTCCCAAGAATGGCCTGGTCCTATATTAAATCCCATTTTATTCTTAATTGGTGGAGATTTAATATGCAACTTGATTTTATGTACTGATAATAATGATTAAAAGTTGGATTTCAGGAGCGGGGTGTATGGTTGCGGCCATGTGTGGGTCAACCCAGAAGGAGCCTGTTGTCGTGGGGAAACCATCAACCTTTATGATGGACTTTTTACTTGAGAAGTAAGAAAAGTTAAACTCTTAAATTTGTTGGTTTTGTCCAAAGGGACTTGATTCGTTTTACTTTATATTTTTCTCTTCTCATAACATAACGCTCTATTTCAAGCAGGTTCAATCTAAGTTGCTCCAAGATGTGTATGGTGGGTGATAGACTAGATACTGATATATTGTTTGGACAAAATGCTGGGTGCAAAACTCTTCTAGTACTTTCAGGTAATGAGACTTGTATTTTTCTGTATCATAAATAGACCTAACCCAACATACTACTTAAGACAGAACACATCCATGACATGTTGTGATTAATTTTATTTGTGCAAACAGGTTGCACAACTCAATCAGATCTTCAAGACCCTTCAAATAATATTCAGCCAGATTTTTATGCAAGCAAAATTTCTGATATGCTTGACTTATTGGGAGCATAAATTGCTTTCCCCCAATTTAGACATTCCTTTCAGCTCATTAAGTCTATAAAATAATGCCTCCCATATTGATACAATTTATTCTAGTGGCAGGCACCTCATTTTCTGCCACCTTGCTTAGGTCTATGCCTTTGTGGTAATGTAAACCAAGCATCCATATGGGTTTTGCAACAATCTTCCCTCATTATTTATCTAATGTGCTAACTGTGATTTAAGCCATACTTTTACCATAATTCACAATGTGCCATCTTATTCTACAAGAAGCTGCTCCATTGAAAAGGGATGACTGAAAGGAACAAGTCAAAAAAATTTGATAACTGTGAGACTTAAGAATATAATTTATTAGTGGAAGTGGAATTTAGGAATCCTGGATGTGAACCAGTAGATAAACATAGTAGAATAGATAATGCATAATTTGAGGTGATGACATCAAATCAAAATAGAACACAAACTAGTCAAAACTTAAGCAATGTTAGGCACAAATAGTTGTTGCATAACCCTTTCCATGTTGGACAGTAGGCACTTATTTTGCTGGGTTTAGGTCTAAAACCAAATCAGCATAATCTGATAAGTTGAAAATCAACCAATCTGAGCATAAGATGACAAAAATTAATCCATGGTTCCCCTCTACAACTATTTATTTACTGTTACAATTAATCCATGGTTATTTCACAAGAGTTGACAACTCATCCAATCTTGTTTGTGCTGGAACTTTTATACTTTGTCTGATGTGCCTCATTCACTTTCTACACCCAAAGTTTGTAAAATTTCTTAGGACCCCTCATTTGCCTATTGGGCCATGGTCCTCTTTGTGTTGCCATTTAGACCCAAATCTAAAATGGGCCCATATTTGGGATGTGATACCTATTGGATATTCTTATAAAGTTAGAAGATTACTCAATTGACCCCTCAACATTGCTCACCTATTGGGTCGTAACTATCGACCAACATTGTTTATCTTAGAAGTGAATCGGGTGCTAAAACCTGATAGTTGTTTTTGTGAAGTTTTAACTTTTAAGTAATTCAAGGGGTCCGTAAAGCAATTACTATAAAGTTAAACCCTAACTTAATGTTCTTGTAATTAGCCACTTTAAACTTTCAAATAGTGAAGGGTTGTGTGATTTTTGTCCTATTTTGAGGAATATTCTCATGTTGTGCTCTGTCATAATAACTTACAACCCCTTGTCCTTCCACAGTAGCACCAATCAATGACCTTACACCACATTTGATGTTGTTCTTTCCTTACTAAGTTCACATGGTGTCTCTATATTTTATGGTACACATAGTAAAATATTTAATTTTCCCATATTTAATTACACATTGCAAAATCAGCACAACCCCTCTATTATATATTTGGTTTAATTAAAGTTTTATTTTTTCTATGAAGATGATAAGCATGCCTCTAATAACTCAACAACTCATATCAAAGAAGTTTCATTATCATAATTGGTCCACTTTATTTTTCCTCCTTTCCAGCCATTTTACAGGTCAAAATGGGATTTGAATGATGATAAGTGAAAGAAAAGGACATTTAGTGAAAAAGTTATATGGACCTTGTAGCCATGCTAAAATATTGAATTGTGCATTCACAATCGAAAAATTTATCTAACCAATTGACAATGCCAAAAAATTTACACTCTTTTTTTGGTGGTAGAGATTTTGACATCAAAAGAAACTAAAAAGTGAAACTAAAAGTGAAGCTAACATCCAAATCCCACATCTCCAAAGCTTTCTTAAAAGCTTTTTTCAGCTTGGTGAGGTTATCAAACTCTGAAACATCAGAGTCTCCCTCTTGAAAGAATATATTCCCTTCTACTAGTAAAACAAAAAACAATTCAAACTTTGTAGAGACCCAAAGTAAAATAAATTAATAAAAATAAATGTGTAAATTATGTTGAGGGGCCCAAGACTCACATGCATGCCACATGTTAAAATCTAATTGTACTACTGCTACCATTTGATTGTTGCTCATACTAATATTAGTGATTATAAACATCATATTACTCATTTTAAACAAAATCATATATTATCTTCGTGCAACTGTAAAGACTAATTCATTAAGTTGAATGAGACCACAATGAACACTAAAGTTCTCCATCAAGAGTTTTGACGTTGCTTCATTTCAAATGTTAAACTCGAACTCAGAACCTCTAATTAAGTTGAAAGAGACTCGAACAATCTCATTGGGTATACAATATTTAATCATAGTAACTATAATGAGTTTAATATGAAATAGAGTAGAGGACCACTGCATAAAACTCTAGTTTTGAATCAAATGACAGATAGAACTGCATGTGAGTATGGGGTAAGTAGCTCGAACCTCCATGCATTGAGCTCAGATCTGCTTTGTTTTCCCCTTATATATTTAATTTTCCCTTTGCATTGTTTATATGCATTTGGTTAGTGTTCCTATATCTTTTTGAATGTGTTGCATTGCATGGAGTGAAAATTAAAATCAAAAGTAGATATATATGCAACTGCTAAGGTTTGCTCAAACTGCATGGTTTTAGAAAGCCACAATATAATGTCCTAAAAAGGTCAAAAAGGGTTTTTTCATACAATGTTATTGCAATTTTTTTATCAACAAGATGTTCCACTCACTCTTAGGACATGCATACATGCTTCAAAAACTAGAAAAGAAAAAGGCAGAGATTTTTTTTTAATCATCATTTCCACATTTTCTGCTATCAAAAGGAAGCTATAAATTAAAAGATAATATAGGACAAAATAAATAAAGTTTTGTTTGACTAAGGGAAAAAAAATATTTTTAGGGGTAGGGGGTCTATTAGAAAAAAAGATGGAAAAAAGAAAAAAGCAACTAAGAAAACAAAAGTGTCTGTTTTTGAGAGAGGGATAGGACCAAAGAAGCGTGTAGTGCCCTATTTGCTTTTTTAGTTTGGGACCAAACTTGGGTAGTATATTGCATAGTCAAAATCCAAAACCAAATAATCTAATGTTAATCCCTTAAATTGAAGGTCATGGTAACCTTCTCTTCATGCTCCATGTGGCTATTGCTGAATGACTCTAGATAATGACTCTAACCAAAAAAGTTGTCCACTACATGAGCAATCAAACAAAACATTGTAAAATAAAAGTCACAGTCCAAAGTTGATTCATTGTCGTTTTTTGAGACACTTTAGATTCTAAATATTTAGATTTTCCCATTTGGTGAGCTATGCATAGTGTTAGAAAAAATGACATGAAATGAAATAATAATAATAACAATAATAATAATAATAATAATAATACAAAAGAAAAATAAAGATAACCTTAGAAACATTTGGTTGATGTCTGAAGGGGACATGTTTGGTCACATTATAAATATAATTTATACTATCGTGGACATGTCCCGAGTAATTGAATGGTTTTTATTTGTGGTGGATACTAAAGGGAAGACTTAAAAGAAATATATATATCTCAATAAATCTACATTCTTTTTTTCTAAACCCATAATTTATTGTGATATATATCTTGATGCTTTCTGAAAAGAGAGAGACACTTGGATTATATGAAACACCAAAAAGATTAATTAAGGCCTAATTGGGGGGACGTATGTGAGATGGGGAATGAATTCTAGACCACCTCTATTGTTATTATTTATGAGACTTCACACTCAATTGGGACCTCATACAGATGTGCAAAACCACTTATACTCCCACATTTTAAGATAAGTAGGAGTATTTTATTTCCACAATAACATGCACTTGAAGTAAACCTATTCGAGACGTGTCATGCCAAATACTAAATGTAGGTGTAAAACCATTATACTTTTTGTTAGACCAAATTTCTGTTAGTAGATAAATATTGTTTTAGCATGTATAAAATATTTTAAAATAAAATCGTTTAAATTTATCTATATGACATAAGTTATTTTTCTCATTATATGCCTTAAATTAATATTGAGTGCATAACTTTCAAATCATTATACTCTCCAACAAGTCGGCCCTAGTTTTTTCTCTCTAGGTTTTCTCTTCCATTTTCTTCATTGAGGGGTGGTTTTGGGTCAATTCTTGACCTGAAATCACCCCTCTTCATTTTTTTCTCTATTTCAATCTAAATAAGTGATTTTCACATGGATCTAGGTTTTTTCTTTGTGATTTCATCATCTAAGTGTGGTGGTTTGTTGTTCGTCGTCTTGTGCGGCGTTGTTTGATTTCCCGTCTTCTTGCGGTGTTCATTTGATTCATATTGAAAGATTCAATTATTCAATCAAAGATTTGAGCGTCAACGTTGCAAATCCGGAGGCCATGGATATTCCGGTCACTTTAATTTTATCATATATTTTTGTAGGCATTAAGTCGTGATATGCTATTAATTTGGATGTTGCGAGTTTGTTCGGAGATTCATCCCTTACCTTTTTAGCGGTATTGAATGATGTAATCTCTCGATTTGAATGAATGAATATCATTTTGTTTTTGTCAACAAAAAAAAAACTTTCAAATCATTATAGTATATTTTACATTAATGACGATGATTAGTAATCCGTACTTAATGAGGATAATTTTGTAAAATTGTAACTCTGTTTTAATTTATTTATAACTTTTCTCAATTCTCAATATGCGTGAAAAAGATCTAAGATGACTCTTATTTTAAAATAGATGAAGCATCTCACTTCTTTTTTGGATTTTTCATGAGCTCTTTCAATAAAGAATTATCGTATTTTTCATCAAAATTTAAACCGTGTTTTGCCACATTATAGGAGGTTAACATCTTCCGCCAAACCCTTTATTTACCCTATAAAGCACTTTGTTATAGCTCTATCATCTCTATTGAATTCAATTTGAGCCAAGCTATTGTGATATTGGAAATATCATTTATTAATGTAGCCCAAAAATTTCTTTTCTTCACTTCCTCACATATACATGGTTTGAGTGAACCTTATGTGAACAAATACATGGTTTCAGTGAACCTTATATGATACCATGTCCCATCATAACAAATAGCATTTAGAAGTTGGGCCATGCTTGGCTAGTATTATAAAGACACTGATAATAATTAAATTAATTGCTAGGATCACACTATAACAAGATGAGGATTGAGATGGATTTTTCTTATTTACAGAATGGTTCCTATACATTTTACGATGAAATTAAAGGCACTTCTTTTTGGTACACACTACACACATAATCAAAGCTTTAATGAGAAATTGCAGTGAGTGTGTTGGATGGTCCACCAAAACTCATAGCTTGGTTGATTCAGTAATACACCTCTATTTTTCATTGGATCACCTCAAACATTCTCATCGACCGTTGGTCCATTACTTGGTGATTTCATTGACTGCAAGGGGAAGATACACCCATTTTAGGTAACAAAAAATATTGATGTCGGCTTAAGTGATGGGAATTTGTATTTCTACCAATTGTCTTCATGCAAACACAATCATATTAACAATTATTGTCAATAGGTCCCTAAAAAAAAATTATTGTCAATAGGAAAAATAATTTCTCCCTAAGTTCATTATTCTCCTATAGTATTTCTACCTATTTTTTCTGTTTTTTCTTTTATCATATTTTGGTTCTGAAGAAAGATCTAGGACAGCAGGGCTAACAAGTACAATCAAATAGGTGCTCCACACTATGGGGGGATGTTGTCCTTTTGTTTAACCTTATCATACATGTTCTCTCAATAACATGTAAATTCTGAATTTTTAAATTGAAATACCCAATTATTGGTAATTTAACTTTTTTGAAACATATTGACCATTTAATTCTCCCTTCAAAACTTGTTTATATATGAAAATATTTTATGTAAATTCAATGCAAGTTTTAACCAGCAGGACTTGAAGATTAATGTTGTAACAACCCAATCGTGCACTTGTGAGTGTCTATTTAAAGCCAAAACAAATCTTTATATGGACTAATCCACCAAAATTGGCACCAGGGTGAATCGAACTCCTAAGGAGAGCACAATCCTAGGTCTCAAACCAACACTACCATACCAACCCAAGTGGATTAACTTTAATATATATTTTAAATAGTTTTTTAAAAAAAATTATATTTTGTGTTGATTTTAAATATTTATATTTAAGCCTATTTTAGGAAATATTTATATTTAAACCTTATCATCCTAATGAAATCTGAGTGTTTAGGAAACATATTTCTGGGCGAAATGTGTTTAGAAATCTTTGATAACAAGTATCTTAAAAAGAAGTATAAAGGTAGTAATATACATGATATACTAGTAATTCATCCAGAATTACTCAAAAAATTCTATAAAAATATATAGTTAATACAGTAATTTGATAGAGAAGGAAGGGCCGAAGTCTGTTTAGAAAACATTATTTTTGGTGATAAAATGTGTTTAGAAAACATTAATAATAAACATCTGAAAAAGTACTACTATAAGGTAGTAATATACAGGATGTACTAATAATTTGTTCATAACTACTCAAAATATTCTATACAAATATATAGTTAATACAGTAATTTGATCGAAAAGGAAGAGTTGAGGTGTGTTTAGAAAATAATTTTTTTTTGTTGATCAAATGTGTGTAGAAAACATGTTTGGTGATCAAATGTGTTTAGAAAACATTAATAACACGTATCTGAACAAGGATAAGGGACCTTCTTTTCTAGATGGCCCTTTCTTTTTATTGTTGCTTTTTTCTAGTAGTACCAAAAAAATAGATAAGGGACAGAGAAAATAAAAAGGGAAAAGAAGATAAAAGAATTAATTATACTCCCTACGCTAAAAATAATCGTTGAAGTAATAAATTTATCTAAAATATTTATGGCTAATGACTATTATTAAATTATATATAATTTTTTGTATAAATTCTTCTTTTGACCATATGTGTATTATTCACATAATCTACCCGTTTTTGAGATTTTAGTGGCTTAGAATAAACCTTTAATTTGGATCATAATTAATAAATATATAAAACTCTGAAAGTATGAAAATAATTTGCTTCATGATAGTTTTTATCACGTTAAAAAATAATTCAATAAAAATATCAAGTTTCGTACAAAAAAACATTGAAATTTTTATTTGATATCACAATGTTTATACAAACCAATTTCTACGAGCATTTCTAGATACGAAGTCACTAATAATTGCAATACTTTTAATTTAGAAAAAAGATCATCTGCACTAACATCTGACACCTCCCTTTTCGCTTATTCTAGGCTCAAATTTAGACTTAATTTTTAGGCCTAACATGGTCTCCCTCTTCGCCTTGCCTCATACACGACCCTGCTACTTTATTTATATACATTTTTTTTACTATATAAGGACAAATGTTAATATATATTCGTTCAATTTGTCTAAATGAACATTTTCAAAATATCATTCTTTTATAATCTTTTGCAAATAGATAATTAAAAACATTAATTGTCAAAATTACTTGGTGTAATTGGTTTGAGATCTTGGAGTATGCTTATCTCACAAGTCTCGTGTTCGATTTACCCCAATGCTAATTTGATGGATTAGTTCATACCAAATTTTGCCCTGATTTTAAATCGGTCCCCAGTAAATGGTTAATGAAATTGGACTCATTGAATTAGTCAGTCTTTAAGCTTGATATCCAGTTATTTTTTTAAAATATGTGAAAGTCAAATTTTGATACTTATTTTAGGACGAAGAGAGTATTAACAAGTGATATATATATATATATATATATTTTAAAGTAATACATGCATCTAAAAATTTATAGATAATTTTATATTTAAAGACAAATAATTTTTTAATAAGACTTTTATAGTTGTTCACGAGTCCTAACTCAACTAACAAAATTATTAGGTTAGACATTGTAACTAAGGCTCAACCCCGACTTCTCCAATTTTTTTGGAAGGGCCCGACTTCTCCGATTATGTGTGTCACTTTAAAATGACAGTCATTTAATCTATTTAAAAAAAGCCGAGTCTTGTTAACGAGTGTCCTATAAACACTCTTTAAGGGCACTCGTTAACATTTCCCAAAAAAGTTTTATAACCATGGACGAAGAGATAAATTGAACAAAGGAATGAAATATCGATGCAACACCAACAAATGTTAACATGCTATGTTATTTTCCAATCATCAAACCCTAATCAAACTCCAAGATGATCGAACTCTTAACTCATCAATCGAACTATCTACGCACGACGATCCGAACTATTTAGTGACTTGTACCTCTCTTGGTTTTAGTGACAAAAAACCATTCAAATTATTCATTCAAGAAAAATAAAAAACATAAACTTTGACCCCTCTCTCTCTCCTCTCTCTGCCTAATAGTCCACCACAGCCAACAGGCCCAGTGTCTCTCTCTCTCTAAAGCCTAAAGCTACCAAGAGAGAAGAACCTCTCTCTCTCTCTCTCTCTCTCTCTCTCTCTCTCTGAACCCAAGTTTTTCTGATTCTTCAGCAAACTCAGAGGTACTCTTTTGGTGGGTTCATCTTACTTTCCCTTTTAACGTTTCACTTTCCATTTCTCTTCAAGTTTATCTCTTTTTTCTGCATCTGGGTCTCTCTCTTTCTCTTTGGATCTGCAATGATTCTACCCTAATTCATGTTTCCTTCATCAAGATCCATTTTTTATTCACTTCCATCACTTTCATTTTTCTCCTTATGGTAAAAATCTGCATTTTCAACCAAATTGACTCATACTTTACTCTTTTCTCACTCTTCTTAGTCCAACCCTTCATAATTGTTACTATTTGAATTTTATTAATTAATTCATATTCTTAGTTATTATTATTATTATTAATTTTGTTTTTTTAAATTTATTGAGACAATTATTATTGTTGTCTTGTTGGTTACTCATCACTGTTGAACTTTATTAATTAATCTAATGATCATGTTCTGCATGCAGTTTACTACTCATGTTTCATAGTTGATTTGCTAAATGGGTCCTAGGTTATGTTATGTTCACTGTTTGTTTATGAACAATATGTTGTGTCTGAGGGATTAGGTTGGCTAATTATGTTTTTAAGGTTTTTGTTATGTTATGATGTACAAGTTTTGTGTTTTAGTGGGAGTGGTTTTTTCACTTATTTGCTTGATCTATTTGTCTTGTGTTGAATGTGAGCTAATTGTTTGTTGGTTAATTGATTTTTTTGATACCAAGTGTATGTTTGGTTCTGCCGTGACAAAAATTGATTTTGTAAATTGATTTTACTTAAAAGTGAATTGATTGTAAATTGGTTTATGTTTAATTACATCTACGTAAAAGTGAGTTGAACCATAAATTTCCGTGTAAAAATCATGTTTACACTGGAAAGCTACAAATTCTAGCTTCAATTCTACTTGAGAGCAACCAAACATGTTAAAATCAATTTTACACCTTCGGAATCAATTTTGGTTACTCCAAATGTGGAACCAAACACAGGTCAAGTATTTTGGGTGGGCGATGAGTTTTGCAAAATCACTGCAGCACTGTGAATTTCTTCAAGCTGTGATGTGTTGTTTTTGATCAAATCACAGTGGCTCGCTGTAATCTTGTCAATCTCACTGCTAATCCAATCATGCTCTAAGTCTTTCTTTAATGGATTTTTGAAGATTACTATTTGTTTACATGTTAAGCTGTTATTGTTAACCTGAGCATGTTTATCCATACTGTGTTGAAATGGCTGACAGTTTTTTTTTTCCGTTTGATAGGTTGTTTGTTACTTTTGAAGACTCAAATGGATTCTAAACCATTAATTTGGTCAATCTGATTTCAATTGAAATTCTTTAGCATTTTCTGATGGACTCGAAAACTAGTGCTAGATCTCTCTCAAAACAACATCAGAAAACATCCGGGATTCAAACACCTGAGGCGAAAGACCTCAAGTTTTCTTCGCTGTCGCTTCAAAAGACAGGGAAATCTGAGCCTGAAGATTTGTCCAAGTCTGTACAAAACACATCAAAGCAGAATGTCGGCGAGATTTATGAAAGTAAGAAGTTTGGTGTTCCGTCTCAAAAGGGTTCTTCTGCTGATTCATTGAGTAGTAAATTCGGTTCTGGTGCCTCCTCATCCGTTGTTAATGTGAACACAGGCTCACAAGAAAGCTCTATCGATCAAGACAAAAAGACTTCAGAATATGGAAGTGTGAAAAACAGTTCTGTTTCTGCGAAAGCTAGCGATGGTGCCAGCAGTATTGCGAAGACAAGTGGCAGTGCTAAGATCAGTGATCGAGCTGATTTTGTTGAGAGTGGTAAGAGCAGTATTTGCAGAGGAAGTACAAGCAGCGATGTGAGTGATGAGAGTACTTGTAGTAGCTTTAGTAGCAGTGTAAACAAGCCTCACAAAGCAAATGACATGAGATGGGAAGCTATCCAAGTGGTTAGAACTAGAGATGGAGCATTGGGTTTAGGCCACTTCAGACTTCTGAAGAGATTGGGTTGTGGAGATATTGGAAGTGTTTACTTATCTGAGTTGAGTGGAACTAAATGTTACTTCGCAATGAAAGTGATGGACAAAGGGTCTTTAGCAAGTCGTAAGAAGTTACTTCGTGCTCAGACGGAACGGGAGATTCTTCAGTCACTTGACCACCCGTTTCTCCCAACTTTGTACACTCATTTTGAGACGGAGAAATTTTCATGCTTGGTGATGGAATTCTGCCCGGGTGGAGACCTCCATACTCTTCGGCAGAAACAACCAGGGAAGCATTTTCCTGAGCAGGCAGTGAAGTATGTTCAATTTATAATTTAGTTCATTGTCCTTTTGATTTCCTTCCATTAGTTTTAATAACTCTTTGCCACAAGGAAGTGATTGGTTCTACAATTTTGTTTGCTTGAAACCATTAATTTGGCTTTCAAATAATTAAAAATGTTTTCATCCCATTATAAATGACGCACCTTATATTTTATTGAATTGTAGAATTGGGGAAAAAAGGTTGTTATGTATTTGTGGATGATATGTAACAGTTCATGTGAAATCTGGACCAAATTTCAGATTGAATGATTTACACCGTGTATGATTCAAACGAGGAGAGGGGAATATTTAATTATATATTTTGTTTGATTGAGAGCAGGGTAGGGGAGAGGAGGGATTCTATTGGATATTTTACTGGCTCCAAAATTTTCCCTGCAAAACTCTTTGATTGTGTATATTGGCCATTTTGCAATGGAACCTTCCTGTTTCTGTACCTTCGTAGTCTTGTTACACTCCTATTTATGCACTTTATTGAAAGTACTGTATTCTAAGCCTTCGAGAATTGGGATTACATACTTGCATGTATTGCTTTTGTTCTGTTTATAGTTTGCCTTTTTTGAGTCCTGTATGAAGTCAAATATTGTACTCCTGCCAAGCAATTTCAGATATCAAACAAATACATATTCTCGATTAGAGTAAAATACAATCTTTGAAAGCTTGTTTGTGGGAAATAAATTAAGTTGAAATTTTTACCGCCACTAATTGAAACAAGTCTTGAGAATCTGTTTAATTTCATTTACTGGGATATTTTGCTTGATTATTCTCAGATTCATAAACCTCTTCAGTTTCTGATACTCAAGCCTAATGATGATTTCTTTGATTGTTTTCGTAAGATGTTAATTTAATTTGATGGTAACAATCTGCTAATTTCTTCATAACTTGCAGATTTTATGTGGCAGAGGTCCTACTTGCAATGGAGTACCTACACATGCTTGGGATTGTATATCGTGATCTTAAGCCAGAAAATGTTCTTGTTAGGGATGATGGACATATTATGCTCTCCGACTTTGACCTTTCCCTCCGATGTGCTGTTAGTCCAACCCTAGTTAAATCCTCGTCCATTGATTCAGAGCCTTTAAGAAAGAATACTGGTTACTGTGCTCAGCCTGCATGTATTGAGCCGCCATCCTGCATTCAGCCATCCTGTGTTGCTCCTACTTCGTGTTTTTCACCCCGGCTCTTTTCTAGCAAATCAAAGAAAGAACGGAAGGCCAAAACCGAACTTGGCAATCAAGTCAGTCCTCTACCCGAGCTCATTGCAGAGCCCACCGACGCTCGCTCTATGTCATTTGTTGGAACTCATGAATACCTGGCACCTGAGATAATCAAGGGTGAAGGTCACGGCAGTGCAGTTGATTGGTGGACTTATGGGATCTTTCTATACGAGTTGTTGTTTGGCAAAACTCCGTTTAAGGGATCCGGGAACCGAGCCACGCTGTTTAACGTGGTAGGTCAGCCGCTGCGATTTCCAGAAGCACCTGTTGTTAGCTTTGCAGCAAGGGATCTTATCAGGGGTTTGCTTGTAAAGGAACCTCAGCACAGATTGGCTTATAAAAGAGGCGCAACCGAGATTAAACAACATCCCTTTTTTGAAGGCGTGAATTGGGCCTTGATCCGATGTGCTACACCACCCGAGATTCCAAAGGCTGTTGAGTTTGAGAAGATACCTTCCCCAGCTGCATCATCTGCCGGCGAAAAGGCCGTTGTTAACCACATGTCAACAGCTCCTAATCAGAAAGGTTCTGACAATTATCTGGAGTTTGATTTCTTTTAGAGATATAAGACAGACAATATATATTGATTGCAAAAAAGATGGTTTTCTTTTAGAGGTGGGAGGGAACTATTTTTTAATGTTTCAAGGAACAGATGATGAGGAATTGTATGTTTGTTTTTGTTGGGTATTTGCTGTTTCATATTTGTATGGCATCATAATTTAATGCATAGCTTCTCTGTCATCTCAAATGCATAAAAACAACCACCATTTCTTCACTATCTGCCAAGCTTGCTAATTTTGGTGAATGGTGATGATAGTGATGTTCATTAAAGGCCCTAATGGGAAAAGTATGCAATTGTAAGAAAGGGACATTTTTTTTATGCCAAGGGACTCACCATTGAGCCTGTACACATTGTCAAGAAAAAACAATGTCTAAATCCAAAATCAACTAAAATACAAATAGTTAGTTTATGTGTTGTACTTCTGATTATGCCAGCATGGTTAGTAAGATTTCTTTTTCCATTAGCATCCATGTGAAAATCTGAGCACATATATGGTTGTTGAGCTTGCTGGGAATTCATTTTGTCATTTTCCATATACCATAAATAGTGTTGAAATACATTCGAAGTAGCAAAATGTGCGGTGGAAGTGAAGCTGATAATTATGGCGTGATTTGATCCGTAGTTCCAATGATCAATTTTCGGATATTGTTGAAGCTTTAGGGTTGAGGTTAGCCTTCCAGTTCGCTTTTGACATGGGTTTTCTCTAAGTGGTTGTTGAAGGGGATTTATGTGGTTCGTAGTTTGCATGTATGATCATGTTATAAGAAATGCTAATGGTGCTACTCACTCACATGATATTATTTTCAAAGGAAATTTTCCGTGACACCTTCGGAAGGCTAGTGGGCAGTGGCCCGTTTCCATTTACAACATGAAGGTTGCTTTACATGTCTCTCATTTTTGCTCAAAATTCTCTCAATTTATTAGAACGTGTCTTTCGATTGTATAAATCTATCGAAAACTCTCTTTCAGGCTTGTTTTTTCTGAACATTCATCAGAAGTTATCATCTGATCAATTTTTTTCAGGGTTGAACAACCTGGAGTAGTCCTAAAGAGCAACCTTCATACACTGTCTATATATACACACACATTAAAAGCATTATTTTAGTGATTTAGAAATATCTGTTAAATTCTTATAAATATATCCTTGCTTAGCTGAAGAACAAATCTGTTATAAAAGAGTACAATTGCCCTAATGGTGCTTTTCATGTTGTCCTCTTGGATTTTCAGACAGCGATACTAGGTTTATAGTCGGCTTGAAATATTGATGACGCTCAAAATATACAAGTCTTCAACAAATGCATGTATATAACACTATGAAGAAAAGCTTGCATAAATTGTTTTATTGTATTCTCAAGTGTTTGTGTTTTGTCTTCTTGAGGGATTCAGCCGATACTACTGGCAGGGCCGTTCTTGTAAAATTGGAGGCCCGACTCTCTAGTGAAGATAGACTCCTAATAAAAAATGATTTTTTTTAAAGAGAAAAAACAACTTTATAATGTTTGTTTTATTTTATGATTTGAGAGAATAATAAAGTTTGTTTTACTTAATAATAGTAAAGCAACAAAAATTATGGGTGTTCATGGGTTGGTTCAACCCATAAAACCTGGTAGCACCCAAAAAACCTCAAAAAATGGGCTGAGTTGGGTAATTGGGTGAGTATGGTTTCTAAAAATGAAAAACCGATAAAAATAAATGGGTCTCCGGTAAAATCAGACCCAAACCCAAAAAAACTCACTTACACAATAATGTTATTATTTTTTATCTTTATTTTCATAGGGTAGAAGAAAGTTATATTTCCAAAACATACACACTGTACCTTATATATTAAAAATCAAAACATACTAGAGTTACATATTAATATGTTGCACTTTTTAGTTATTTTGATACTAATGCAATTTTATGTCATGCAACTTTAGTTTATTGCAAGTATTTTATGATGGAGTTTATTATTTGATATTCTATGATGCATAAAAATATTGTAAAATAAGTTAAACATTTTTTTTAAGAAAATTGAAAAGTAGAGCACTATTTTAAAACAAAATTACGAGGACTTATCATTTAATCATTTAATATTAAAAAAATAGAAAAATAAGTTGGGTAACCTATTACCCAATCCAACTCAACCCAAAAATTAATGGGTTTGCCCAAACTCACCCAATAGTATAACGGGTGGTTATGTTATCTCACCCAAACCGGAGTACCCTATTTGATTTGGGTTTGAGTTTGGCCAAACTCACCCAAACCCTAGCAAAAATCTAACGCACACAAAACAATGAAAAAAAGATGCGGATCCATTTTACTATAGTGAAATTAAAATCAATTTTTTCTCTATTTTTTATATTCAACAGCATGTAGTTTTAAACATGATTATAAAATATGATACAATACAATTATAAACATGATTAAATATGATTATAAAATATCAAACCAGGTCTAGAAAGATTGATCATCCCAAACCTTTCGAATGAAGTCTCTTTACTGGAATACAAGGGGCTTGGCTAACTCCCCTGCAAGGTTAGCCCTTAAAAGGCTTGTGCTTTTGCATAGACATGACATTATTCTAATTACTAAACCAATGATCAATTTTTGATAGTTTCCCTAGAAGATGGTTAAGTTCTTAGCAATTGAAAATGTTTGCTATGAACTTTAGAAACAACTTATTCCCTAACCTATGGTGCTTTTGTAAAGTTAACATAGGTCCTGTCATTATTTCTTGTGAAGAACAACAAGTAGCTTCTAAAACTTTGGCTATCTCAGCTGTATATGCTTCTACTAATTATATCAAAAGAAGACAGTTATGGAGCCCTCTAAGTCATTTGCAATCTCAATAGGGAATTTAATGCTATCATTGGTGCACAATTGGTTGCCTATGGATGAATTTCACAATTGGTTAGAGTCAAATTCCCTGATTCATATTACACCTAGAGGCTTAGAGTTCTCCTGATCTAATGGAAGGAGAGAGAGCATAAATACTCAAAGAACGCTAGACAGATCAGTTTGTAATCATTTATGGTTATACATGTGTTGTTCCTTATCTTGTTCAACTCTCACACAACACAAATCTGACCATTTTCCCTTATTGCTTGAGTTTCAAGTTACCTCAGTTACTTTTGCTTCACAATTTAAGTTTCAACAGATGTGGACTCTTCACTCAGATTGTAAAGAAATAGTCAATTCTTGTTGGAACACCAATTTCCTTGGTTCTCCTATGTACATTATGTCTAGTAAATTGAAGCTTTTAAAGGATAGACTGAAAGTGTGGAACAGAAACTTTTGGAGATGTTTATGTAGCAGTCAACCTTGCCGAAGACAAGTTGAATCAGATTCAAAGTAGAATCAACTTGCAAGGTTCCACTGATGATTTGTTAAATGAAGAAAAACTTGCTCAGACTTCCTTTGAACTTTCCCTAAACAAACAAGAAATCTTTTGGAAACAAAAAGCTAACCTAAACTGACACCTTGATGGAGATAGAAACACCAAATACTTTCACAAAATATCCAATGTCAAAACCACCAAGAAATTGATCACCACTCTACAAGATGGAGAGAATGTTGCCATTGATTCATCACAAATTGCAACTCATAATGTTAATTATTATAAATCTTTATTTTGTACTAACTTTGTTTTGCAGGAACACTTACTTGTTGAAGAAGTACCAAGCTCATAACAAATGATATCAATGCAGTTCTCACAATTCTTACATCTTTGGAGGAGATTAAAGCATCAATTTTTGCTTTGAATAAAGATAGTGCTCCTGGTCCACATGAGTTTGAAGCATTCTTCTTTCAAAAATACTGGCAGATCATTAAAGAAGATATCACGAATGTAATGTTGGAATTTTTCACAAAGAGTTGGATATTGCTTGGCTATAACTCATATACAACGACTTTGATCCCTAAGATTGCTAATGCCACATCCATTGATCAGTATAGGCCTATAGCTATGACCAATTTCAAATTTAAAATCATTACAAAGATCATAGCCGAAAGATTATCTCAATTGATGCCAATAATTACTATCTCAATTGATTACTGAATATGAATAGTACATATGATAAATAATTTCATTGATAAATAACAAACAAAAACACAATTGACTTTTAAAGATTAAAGAAACATAGCCCGTTAAGACGTGCATGGTACAAATTAACACACTAGTTCTCTACATATTTACACAAAATATGGACGTATAAATTACTTTGACAGTATGAGAAATAAAGTTAGTTATGAATATTTTTTACAAGGGAAATGTTAACCAGTGTCCTCGGGGCATTAGTTAAAGGCTTTAAATGCTAACTTATTATGAAAATATGTGTAATCAATGCATCAGAAATCGAAATATGGGATGTTCATCTATTGGTTTTACAAGCGTGATTTTGTTTTTTTACAGATCCGGGTTTGCCCCGGTCAAGAAGGCTAATAGTGAACATCATAGAGATAGGAAATAAATGAGGTGTGAATGTGATGCAAAAATGTATCTGTCTAAAAGGGATTTCTCAATGGTTTGCTGAGTAGTTTAGTAATAATAATATACACATTCATAAACTTTTGGAAGATGAAGTGCACCTTTTACATGCTTATCAGAAGATTCATGAGGCTGATCAAAAATAATGAATCTCAAACAATTTTCAGTAATACAAATGATGAGTACAAAGAGCAATTGATCGAGAATACAAGTATGGATAACGAGAACAATTTGTTAATGGGAAAGTACTGAAAGTAAGATAGATTTAAGAACAAGTTTAAGAATAAGAAATCATTCCAAAGAATACCAAAGGGAGGTAGTAGAGACTTTCATCAATTTTCTTCATGCCCTTCTTGTTAACTATTATTGCTCCATTTTATAGAAGGTTAGAGAATATTATCCGTTAATTGTTGGATCAAGTGACACATGTCCCTTTTCTCTAACCAATTGTTGATTCCACTTTGATGACTTGACTTTGTTTAGATTTGAATCATAACAGTGCTCTTAAAAAATACATGTATATTTTGTTGAAAGATAAATGATTAAAATAAGATGTGTATTAGTTAAACTCAATAAACTTTCGATTACATTCTATATTGACATGAATACCCTTTAATTTTTTTTTAAAATTTTCAATCATTGTCTTTTTTTATTTATTTTTATTTCTCTTACTCTTACTCTTATATCTTAACTTCCTCCTCCTCTTCCACTTCCTTTGTCTCCATCTCCTTTCAAATTCAAAAAGGAGGAACCAATTAGAAGAATCGAGAGGTGCAACAAAACATAAGAATATAAAAGGAGGAATCAATGGAGAGAGGATCGACCAAACGGAAGAATCAAATAATGAAGAACCGATTCAATCAGAAGAATCAAAAGGAGGAAGACAATCACACAAAAGAAACCAACAGGGGGGAAAGCAATCCAATCAATCAGAAGAATCAAAAGGGGTAAGAAACTCACCAAACAACTAAATTGTGAGCACTCGACTTACAAAACAACCAAATTGTGAGCACTTTCTTGACTGACCCAACAACTAAACAAATTGAACCAAACGAAACCAAGTCGAACTGAACCAAAGCAACCAGGACAGAGACAGAGACGAACAACCAGCTAACCAAACACAAACACAAAGAAAAGACACAGTAGACACAGAAAAGACACAATCACACACATTAGCACCAAAGACACAAACCGCCACAACAACAAATCAAGTCGATAATGAAAAGGCAACAAAAAACACTACTCCAAATGCCAAATACCAAAGAGCATATTTTCTTTCTTTCTTCTTATAACAATGCCGACAATTATACTCCAAATACCAAATAGCCTATTTTCTTTCATCACAAACACTACAAAATCACTTGCCAACAAAAACAAACACTTTGCTCTCAATAATAAAATTAGGCTACGTAACTCGCCGCCTCACTTTGCGTGCCTTTAATTGACGAACCAATCAAACAAAACAATATGTTGCCTTTAATTTGACGTCCACCACACTCTCTTTAAACCCAACTATCATGAAAACTTTTAAACCAAAATAGAGAAGCAATAATATGTGCAAACGGAAGGCCAAGAATTCCAAAGCAAATCCCCGTAAATCAAGAAACAGAATAAAGCAATGAAGCCAACAAATATCCAATCCAATAACAAAGAACAAATCGTATACCCACTTGTTAGGTTTGATTGTCAAGTTTCTTGAATAAAGGAGGTTAAAAATTATTAGCTATTGAAGAAGTCCCACATCGATTAGTCTGGTGAAGCAAGGGGAAGACCAAGGCTATATATTGAACCTAAGTTCTTTGTTTTTAGATGCACCAGTCAGTAACACTTTAAGCTTATATCTGACTTAGTTTAAATATTTGCTTTGTGAGAGTGTGGTTGTATTGGGCCATTGGGGTGAGAGTGAGAGAAGTCTATGTGTTGTAAAAAATTTCACATAATAATTCTCTGGTTGTCCGTTTAAACAACGGTCGTGGTTTTTCTCCGGTTTTGAAGTTTCCACATTATATTCTTGTGTAGTGATTGTGTTTATTTTTCTTCTTCAGCCATGTTATTTCCTAACACCACTAACAAGAGAACTCAACAAATTAGAATTGAGAGCTTCATCCGGACAAAACCACCAAATATGTGAATCACATGGAGAGAAACAAAAATAAGCTAATCAGTGAAATCAAACAAAAAAGCTAACTGAACCTGATTTGCAGAGAACGAGAGACAAACAAAATTGGTCAGATCACTGAATCCCACAATCAAACGAAATACACTTTTTTTTTTGAGGGAATCAAACGAAATACACTTGTTTCCCAAACTTTTGGAAACTCGATAAGAATAACGACAATAAGAGGATTAAACCACGCTCTTAATACCATCTTAGCAATCTAAGGTTTTAGAAAAAGAATAACAAAACGGATAAGGTTTCAATAATATTAGAATAGCATTAAAAAAGTTATAAGAAAATATATATAATAAAACTATAAACTAACATACCCAATAGCATAGCACATTACTTTATTATCTAACAAACAGGCACCCTTAAATCCCATGATCACTTTCAAAACAACCGCTATTTTTATGAATTTATCTGGGTTTCAAATTCCGTCAACGCTATATGGCTATAGAAATAGACGACACCTAAATCTTAGGAGTATAAAATATGTGTAGTTACGTAAATATGGCTATAGAAATAGACGACACCTAAATCTTAGGAGTATAAAATATGTGTAGTTACGTAAATTCAATTTAACGTAACACTACATGATCTAAAACAAGGTATGTCAATTATCAAACGTAGGAAATGATAAGATGTCACTTGTGTACACAATGGTGAGTTAATGAAAGACTTTGTAATTCAATCTTCAGCATTTCATCAAATTTAGTCACCTTCAACGAATGTTTGTGAGAGATATATGAAGATTTAAGAGTGAGAGATGGAAAAAGGTTTTTAAAAAAATCATACTCCCTCCCTTCCGTTGTAAATGAGCTTTTTGTTCATTTCACGCATATAATAAGAAAAAATGTATATAAAAGAAAGAGAAAAATAGTTTAAATTGTCTTGTCAAATATTGGTGCATCTTCATTATCATAAATGCAAATTAATATTACCTCCTGAATTGGAAATGACAAAATTAATATTAATTAGAGTTATAATTGAAAAAAATAATTAATATTGTATTGAAATGTGAAATGAGTTAAATTTTTTGAGACATTTTTTTGTTTACAATTGACTCAATTATATTATAGGTCAAAGGGAGTATGAACAATGAAATTTTTGTTTGTACTTGTGATAAAATTTTGGTTCAAAGATGACATCAAAATTACCAAAGTACTCCCTCCGTCTCAAATTGTTTGTCGCTTTAGGAAACAAATTTGTCTTAAATTGTATCTCGTTTTACAATACCGATGAAACATTAATGTTACTTTGTCTATTATATTTTTTACTATTAATTACTTTCTCTCCTTCCAAGTCATTCATCTATCTTTTCTCTATCTTTTTATTAAGGATAATTTTGTAAAACAATAGTATAATATATCTTTTTTTACATAAAATTAATTACATTTTTTAATGCGTGTGAAATGTCCAAAACATCGTACAATTAGTGACGGAAGAAGTAACAAAATCTCAAATACTTACACGAAATTATTTCGTGAAAAAGTAATTTAGGTTGACAGATGACATCACATTTTCAGGCTCACATACTTACACGAAAGTATGAGAAACTCGAGTTAGACATCTGTCCCTTTTTATTGCAATAATCGAAAATGTAGAACTCAAACTCAAGGGTATGATACGGTGGATAATAATACTATTATGAATTCAAATATACCATAGAGTGAGAAAACAAACTCTCATTCTGCCTAATCATAATAATTCACTCCTTCCATTCAAATTAATTCGTTTTACATACATACATACTACTAAAACACAATTCTAAACGTTATAAAAAAACCACTTCTAAAAAACATAACAAACCTTTTTTTTAACATGCTAGCCAACTCTTTCTTTATTGCATAATACTTCCTTTTACCTTATGACCATACTCGAATCTCTATCAATGATCACATCCTTGAATCATTGGCAAAGACGTGCTCTTGATGAGGTACAATGACATCAAGAAGATACGGTCCAGGGGTGTCCAACATCTTCTTAATAGCTTCTCTAAGCTCTTCCTCTTTTGTCACACGAGCCGCAGGTATTCCACAAGCATATGCAAATCCAAGCATGTTCGGAAAAATCTCTTCTTTCCTAGAAGGGTCTCCAAGATAAGTATGACCTCTATTTGACTCGTAGAATCTATCTTCCCGTTGAACAACCATTCCCAAATGTTGATTATTCAACAACATTATCTTTACTGGAAGATTTTCTGCTCTTATAGTAGCTAACTCTTGAACATTCATCAAAAAACTACCATCTCCGTCGATGTCAACAACGATGGCATTAGGGTTAGCAATTGTGGCACCAATTGCAGCAGGTAATCCGAAACCCATAGCACCAAGTCCACCAGAAGTTAACCACTGTCTAGGTCTCTTGTATTTGTAAAATTGAGCAGCCCACATTTGATGCTGTCCAACACCAGTAGTAACAATAGCATCACCATTAGTCAACTCTTCAAGCATCTTAATTGCATATTGAGGCGAAATGGCATTCTCAAATCTCTTAAAACCAAGAGGAAATTTCAGCTTCTGCACGTTCAACTCCTGCCTCCATGCCTCAAAATCAAGTTTTCCCTTGATTCCTTTACTCTCCAAAACTCTATTAAGACCTTCCAACGCCACCTTCATATCAGCACAAATCGACACATGTGGAATCTTATTCTTCCCAATCTCTGCTGAATCAATATCTATATGAACAATCTTAGCCCTACTAGCAAAAGCTTCTAACTTTCCAGTAACTCTATCATCAAACCTAACCCCAAAAGCAAGCAACAAATCACTATTATCAACAGCATAATTAGCATAAACAGTACCATGCAAACCCAACATTGAAAGAGAATATTCACCTCCAATAGGGTAACAACCAAGTCCCATTAAAGTACTCGCAACAGGAATACCGGTTAGTTCAACAAACCGGATTAATTCATCACTAGAATTTAAACAACCACCCCCAACATACAAAACTGGTTTTTTAGATCCTACTAATAATCTCACAACCTGTTCTAGTTGGGACTCACTTGGCCTTTGCTGATGTAATCTGGAGAGATATCCAGTTAGCTTAGTGGGTTTGGCCCAATTAGGAACCGCAAGTTCTTGTTGAATGTCTTTAGGCATATCAATGAGAACCGGGCCAGGCCTACCTGAAGTGGCCATAATGAAAGCTTCTTCCACAACCCTAGGAATATCATCGACATTAAAGATGAGGTAGTTCTTCTTTGTGATAGGTTTTGTAACTTCAATAACTGGGGTTTCTTGAAATGCATTTGTACCCATCAAGCTCCGTCGAACTTGACCAGTGATAGCAATGAGCGGGACACTATCCATCATAGCGTCTGCGAGGCCGCTGATTATGTTGGTAGCACCGGGACCGGATGTGGATATGCAAACACCAGGGATACCGGAGGAGCGAGCGTAACCCTCAGCCGCAAATATTCCACCTTGTTCGTGGCGGGGAAGTATGTTTCGGATTGTTTTGGAGCGGGTTAGAGCTTGGTGGATCTCTGCGGAAGCACCACCGGGGTAAGCGAAGACAGTGGTTATGCCTTGACGCTCAAGTGCTTCAACGAGAATATCGGAGCCTTTTCGAGGTTCAGTGGAGGAGAAACAAGAGTTGAAAGCCTCACCGGTGGTGGAAGGTGGTAAGGTGGAGTATGAGATACCAATGGTGAGGGGACGAGAGTGGGTAGGTTTGGGTTTTTTGAAAATGTGAGATAAAAAGAATGTCGTGCCGTACGAATAGAATAGAGATCGGTAAGTAGTGGCCATTGTTGAATGCAGACTTAGGTTTACAAGTTAAAAGGTATAATGTATGTTCATTACTACTGGTTACAAGATTATCTATTTATATTAGTATTATCATGAGATGAGTTGAGAATGTTTTCTTTGATTTTTACTTTTTTGCCCTTGCAGTTGAGTCTCATTAACTAATTGTTTAAATCCAGATGTTAGAGTAGTTTGATTATAAAAAAAGGGTTATGTTGTACCCTAAAGGCACCGGTTAAAGAAACAAAAAATGGCAAGTTTCCATTGAATTCAACAATTTTTTAACGTCTAAATAGTTAAATCTATCAATTTTCATCATTTCTCACTTCAACATTTTTAAATTTGTCCTCTTAACCAATGCCCTAAGGGCACTTTTTAGCATTTTCCTAAAAAAAAAAGTAAGGAAATAATAAGAAGTCTAATGAGGAAACTTTATCTTAGAAATTGTGCATTTATTACATTGAAACTTTAAAAATTCACATTTGCTTCGTTAAACTCATCAATTACTTTTATTTTTTCTCCTTAAAGAGTGTCTAAAGACATTTGTTAACATAACCCACAAAAGTACTGTAAATGCTTCAATTTTCTCTCTCTCTAGGATTCAATAATGATGACAAAAGGTAAATATAGGTTTCATAGTTTAAGACGTTGTTATCGGTTCTAGTAGTAGACTGTCAGAATATTTTCACAATCTATCTGCCTACTAATAATAAATAAGGAGACATACAGGTAGGGTTGGACAAATACCCGCATCCCGACCCAAATCACAATGACCGCAACAAAAAACCGAAACGGGTCGGTTACAATCGAGTCAGAAATCCGCGGGCCCAAAATTGCGGTTTTATACGGTGCCAAGTGGGCGGTTGCGGTTCATAAAACTACAACCATCGGTGCCCGATACCCGAACATTTAATTTTTATTATTATTTAATTTAATATACGACATCGTTTTATGTCATAAGAATAGAAAACGACTGTGTTTTGGTATTGTATCTTAGTGAAATAAAAATAAATTTCTCTCTCATTCTCGGAAGACACAACTCTTAACCCTAATCTTCTACATCCAACCCATAGCGGCGAATCACTCTCACCCATCGTCGTCTCTCACTCATCCATCAACCGCCTTCGAACTCAACGAGAATCTTATTTGTTGGGCGAGTTGACCTTACTTCACCAATGAGTTTCTTCCAACTCTGTCATGTGGGACTTTAGACCATCATTGCTCGTTGGTCGTTACATTTCTTCGCAAAACGATTTTTTCTTGTTTCAAGATTTTAATCTCTGACTTGAATTGTAAGGTGAATGACCATGATCGTTACACGATTTAGCTTGATATGTTTCTTTTAATCTCATTACATGCACCTTTCGTTCTTTTGCTCAATTAAAATACAAAATGTGTTGAAAATAAATTAAAAGTACAAAGAAACCAATATGAACTTGATTTTATACTATTTACAAGGATTGTGGATTTTTCATAAGATATTTTATAATATAAGTTAACAAGTGTCATAAAATAGATTGGTAAATTAAGTTTCATTTATAATGTTTTTTATAATATACATTTTTACAAAATGTATATAATGTTTTTTTGACTATTTTTTTTAAGGAAATGTTTCTTTGACTATTGAATTGAATAGAAAAACACAAAAAGGTTTTTGATTTAAAAGGATATCAATTACGTACTTCTTGCGATTTTTCCTAGTTGGGACAAAGATAAAATAAAGGTTTTGTTTACTTTTGTTTGATATTTTGAGTTTGATTTTCAGAATCAATATTTGGATTTCAAAACGTGTTCTTTTATCAAAAAATTGATTTGACGAAGGCAACATTTTGTTAATAACTGCAAAAAAAAAAAAAAAAAAAAAAAATTCAAATCTGGGTTTTTCAATAATATTAAATTTTGAACTACGTCCAAAACAGTTTCCGTATCATATTTTTGTTCCGTGTAAGACTGAAAAATATATTTATCTATTAGAAGTTGAAATTGAAAAGGAATCTTGTATAGTACAGCATGATACTCCGCGCGTAGTATCTCAAATAAATATTTATTTTTTAAATCAAATATTATTTACGGAGTTGTGAAAATTAATCTCTCAAGTCTTGTAGGGTTTAAATAAAGACAACCTTTTTTTCAAAAGTATTAATAACTATGTTGCATGCTCAATGTTAAATTTAAACACATGATCTTGATTAAATTAGAAGAGAAATGTGTCATGTTCATCACTCTGGTTGGTTTTTGATTTAGATAGTAAGTTTTAAAAACAAGAATCAATTACATGAATTCTATTGATTGGGCGGTAATCAATCATTTCTCAAATAATTGTAGAATCAACTATGTGGTATTATGGTTATTTTGGAATTATCTGATTTTTTGCTTTTGAATTCATCTTTCAATTACTAATGAAAAAAGTACTCATAAAATGAATAAATGAGGTGTTTGGGGTTTGAATTCATACCTCTGTATATATAATGTAATATTCCTATCAATTGAGCGAAGTTCACAAAGACACTGTTACCTCCCTTTATTCAAGTTCTTTTAATTTACCCCCATACCAAATACGATTCGATTTTAAAACAAAAGAGATGAACATCACATATTAAATGAATGAGATAAAAAAGTTTGATGTTCTCAATATGAAAATGATAACTATTTGTAAAAAGAAAAGAACGAAATAAGATTTTTTTATAGGGATAAATTATCCATAATTCATCGAGGGGTTACGTAGTAAACACCCTAAATTTGTAGAGTATTCTTATAGTGCCTAACTAGTACTCCATGTTTGTATTAAAAAATATAGTGTATTTTGTTGAAAGATAAATAATTAAAATAAGATGTGTTTTAGTTAAACTCAATAAACTTTCGATTACATTCTATATAGACATGAATACCCTTTATTCTTTTTTAAATTTTTAATCACCGTCCCCGTGAGTTTAACTCAGTTGGTGGTAGGGACATTGCATAATTTATGCAGAAGATGGGGTTCGAACCCCGAACACCCCACTTCTTCACATTTAATTGTGAGCTCTAGCCACTAGGCTACTAACAAAAAAAATAAATTTAATCACTGTATTTGCTAAGCATTTCTCAGTTGACAGAGGCATGTATTGTTATATGTAAAGTTCAGAGTTCAAACATCAAACACCTCACTTGTTCACCTTAAAAAAAAATGAATTCTAGCCACTTGATAAAAAAAAAAAAATTTCAATCATCGTCCTTTTTTTTTTTTTTTTTTATTTCTCTTACTATTCCTCTTATATCTTGAGTTCCTCCTCCTCTTCCACTTATTTTGTCTTCCTCTCCTTTCAATTTCCTCTTTGTTCTCCTGTCTTTAAAAATGAAAGAATTATTGAATTTGAAATTCATTTGATACAAAATTATGCTACATTCAAAACGAAACTGACTGAATGAATAGATGGCTTAGTAAGAATAACCCTTAGAAAAATCCCAGGATTACTTTCAAAGAGGCAAATAAAAACAACCTCTTTTTTATGAATTTATCTGGGTTTTGAATTCTGTCAACGCTATATGGCTATAGAAATAGACGACACCTAAATCTTAGGAGTATAAAATACGTGTAGTTATGTAAATTCAATTTAACGTAACACTACATTATCAAAAACAAGTATGTCAATTATTAAACGCATAAAATGATAAGATATGTCGTTTGTGTATACAATCGTGAGTTAATGAAAGACTTTGTCATTCAATCTTTAGCATTTCATCAAATTTAGTCACCACTACATGATAAGTAGCTACCATTTGACTTAAAATAAAACTTTTATTTTGATTTTTTGTTTAGATAAATATATGTAAAATAACCTTTTTTGTTAAAAAAAATCAAATCCATTCACTCTGAAACCCAGTATTGCATACTCTCTCCCTCCCGATCTCGATCGACACCGTCGTCGATCTGCACTGTCGCCGCCGTAGCTTGCACCGATCACCACCGTCTCGTAGCTTGCTCCAATAACCACCTATGAAGCACATATATCTCTAAAATTAGGCGTGTCGTGATGTCCGACACGCGTTAGTGTCCGACACTCGTACGACACGTGTCGAACCGATGTCTTAAATAATTGTTTTGTTCTTTACTTCGACACTCCTACGATCAGTGTTCGACACCTATATAACACTCATACGAGCCGTGTCAGACAACTCAGACAAATATCTAAAACAATTTTTTCAATCTTGCTTCCACACCATAGATACAAGAGTTACATATGTTTTGAGAAATGTTGATCAAATAGGGGTTATAGACATTACAACTGATCATATCATTTTTAGCATTTTTGATAGTAGATGAATAAATAAATGTCAAATACTATGATATCTTGTTGTAGAACTTTTTCTAATTAAATAAATTGCTCAAGTTAGATGTTTATATATGTATTTTAATTTTCATTTTAGATGGT